>SAMEA3663006__coassemble_223_pt1 | contig 38118 bp, 33 predicted proteins | sample SAMEA3663006__metabat2_low_PE_018 | metagenome-assembled genome bin SAMEA3663006 (sample SAMEA3663006) | pig gut metagenome | biome: pig gut; feature: pig-associated habitat; material: faeces | place: France | collected 2012 | reverse complement strand
GATGGTACTATACACAAGAGTATGGGAGAGTAGGTCGTTGCCAAGCATTTTTTTAGATAATATCTTAGTCATAGACTAAAAAGGGAAGGGGGGTAGCCGCTTAGATAAGCAGCTACCCCCTTTCTTTTTGTCTTCAGTTTTATCTTTTGCCAAAGATTTATGTAATTCTAGTCAAATTATCTTTGATTCTCTACTATCATCAAGAGTATCTCAGATGAAGTCCGAAAATGACTTCAAAAGCTTTTCTGAGTACTTGTAATGATTTGTTCTTCTATTATCGAGCTCTCGGTTCTATATCGAACCGAATCATTCATACAGTGATCAACTTCTGCTAAAGGGAAAGACATGGCTGGCAATAGTGAATTGGATATAGATATCTTAGAAAAGATTGCAGGAACTATTAAACAGTTGAGTATAGAAAGCATTCAAAAAGCTGCTTCAGGCCATCCAGGAATGCCTTTAGGATGTGCGGAGCTCGCAGCTTATTTGTATGGTTGTGTATTACGATATAATGCTAAAGATTCTCGTTGGATGAATAGAGACCGGTTCGTGTTATCCGCGGGGCATGGCTCTGCGTTACTCTATTCATGTTTGCATTTAGCTGGCTTCAATGTGGGCTTAGAAGATCTTCAGCAGTTCCGTCAGCTACATTCTCAAACTCCTGGGCATCCGGAATTTCGAGAAACGGATGGTGTGGAAGCTACAACAGGCCCTTTAGGGCAAGGAATAGGGAATGCTGTAGGAATGGCCCTTTCTCTAAAAATGTTGGGAGCTAGGTTTAATCAGCCCTCGCTATCTATTTTTGATGCTAAGGTCTATTGCTTGGCTGGTGATGGTTGTTTCATGGAAGGGGTAAGTCATGAAGTGTGCAGCTTTGCGGGCTCCTTGGGATTAGATAACCTAGTTTTGATTTACGATTATAATGAGATTATTTTAGATGGAACGCTTCAAGACGTCAGTATTGAAGATACAAGACAACGATTCCAAGCCTATGGTTGGGATGTTTTTGAAGCTAATGGGCATGATTTCGAAAGCCTACATCAGGTATTTTCTCGAGTCAAAAAAGAACAGCAAAAACCTACGTTGATTATTGCTCGTACTATTATTGGTCACGGATCCCCTAAAGAAGGGACGAATAAAGCTCATGGATCTCCTTTAGGAGAAGACGGTGTGGCTCAAACGAAAAAGTTTTGGCATCTTCCAGAAGAGAAGTTCTTTGTGCCTTCAGCGGTGAAGATGTTCTTTGCAGCGAAGCAACAAGAAGGTAAAAGATTACAAGAAGAGTGGCAGGAACGCGTCCGCGTGTGGTCCAAACAGTTCCCAGAACTGCACCAAGAATACCTTAAACTGTTCAACCAGGAAATGTCTAATCAAGAGATTGAAGATCTGTTGAATCTCATAGATATGCCAGAGTCTATAGCAGGGAGAGCAGCCTCCAATAAAGTCATCCAAGTGTTAGCAGAGAATATTCCAGCTCTAATAGGTGGATCAGCAGATCTTTCTAGTTCAGATGGGACTTGGATAGCGAAGGAAGAGGCTATTTCTGCAGCTCATTTTCAAGGGCGGAACATTCGCTATGGTGTACGTGAATTTGGTATGGGAACGATTATGAATGGTCTCGCGTACAGCCAAGTATTCCGGCCCTTTGGTGGAACTTTTTTAGTATTTTCAGATTACTTACGCGCTGCGATTCGATTGGCAGCGTTAGCCAAGCTCCCGGTTATTTACCAATTTACACACGATTCTATTTTTGTCGGAGAAGATGGCCCCACTCATCAACCTATTGAGCAAATTATGTCGTTACGAGCTATTCCTGGGTTAAGGGTAGTTCGTCCTGCCGATGCGAATGAAATTAAAGGGGCCTGGTTGGCTGCTTTAACAAACTCAGGGCCAACAGCTTTAATTTTATCCAGACAGAATCTCCCCACTCTGAAAGAGACAAAGCGTTCTTTCAGAGAAGGCGTAGGAAGAGGGGCTTATGTTCTGATTAAGGAAGAAGGAGGTCGCCCAGACTATACATTATGTGCTTCTGGATCAGAGGTACATTTGGCTGTGGAGGTCGCACAAAGTCTGATGGCTTTAGATAAGCGAGTACGAGTCGTTTCTTTCCCTTGTTGGGAGTTGTTTGAGAGACAAGATGCTGAGTATCGTGAATCTGTAATTGGAGGAGATTTGGGATTACGCGTCTCTATAGAAGCTGGTTCCGCTTTAGGGTGGTATAAATACATAGGTAGCAATGGCTTGGCCATTGCTATGGATGGGTTTGGAATGTCAGGCGCTCCACATGCAGTTGCCGAAGCTTGTGGTTTCACTGTGGATGACATTGTTCAGAGGATTTTGTCTGTTTAGAAATCCCCATCAGAAACTCCAGTCTGCTCAGAGAGAGAGTCGTCGGCTTGCCCAAATTCCATATGTGGCAAGCCTTTTGTTTTCTTGATCCCTGGGCCGACTTTTTCTTGTAAGGTCGCAAAAACTTCAACTCCTGTTAATATGTGCTCTTTAGTGTGAGTGGCTAAGATGGCTGAGCTGCTTTTTTTAGTTTTTATGCCGTCTCTTCGTAACGGGAGATCTGAGATAAGAAGAAGGGCTCCTAACGGCAGATTTCTTCGGTACCCAGCAGCAAATAAAGTCGCGCATTCCATCTCAACGGTTTGAGCTTTATTTTCATAAAGTTTTCGACGAAATTCCTTATTAAATTCCCAAAACCGAATGTTCGTTGTGTGGGTAATACCTATGTGGTAGGGAAGGCTTTTTGCTTCAAGAATGTTTGTAATCGTTTTCTGTACAACGAAATTGGCTAAAGCCGGAACTTCCGGAGGAAAGTATGCATCAGAGGTTCCATCTTTGCGAATGCTAGCAACAGGAACAAAATAATCCCCTACTTGATAATGGGAGCGCAAACCTCCACACATACCTAACATGACAGCAGCTAACGCATTGGGAAGAAAAGAACATAGATCGACGGTAAGAGCCGCTCCAGGAGACCCTAATTTGAAGTCGATAATGGAGGTTCGAGTTTGAGGAGAATGGGCTGCAGAAAACATAGAGCCACGAGAAACGGGGACCTGATAGATTTCTGCAAAAACATCAACATAATAAGCAAAATTGGTGAGAAGGAGATAGGGTTGAAACTCTTGGATGTTAGAGCCTGTATAGCGCTCTAACATGTCACAAGCAATAGCTTCCTCGCTAATTTTTTTATGAATGTCGGTCATAAACAATTAATATTCTAGCGTTTGTGAATCTGAATGCGCAACAAACCTAAGACTTGGTTGGCTTGAGTTGTTCTCGCGAGTGTAATAGTAGCGCTGCTTAAAAGTATAGTTTTCTTTTAGAGAACAGAGGAATGAGCAGCTTTTTCGACATTCTTCTGGACAAAGCCTAGGAGAGAACGATAACATGGATCGAGAAAAGATAACGGGTTAAGCGTGTTATGGTTCGTGTAAGCACTAGTGAATTTCGTGTTGGATTGCGAGTTGAGATCGATGGTCAACCCTATGTGATTTTGCAAAACGATTTTGTTAAACCAGGGAAGGGGCAGGCTTTCAATAGGATCAAGGTTAAAAATTTTTTAACCGGGCGTGTCATAGAAAAAACATTTAAATCTGGAGAGTCAATAGAAACTGCTGATGTGCGGGAACAGCAGATGCGTCTTTTGTACACGGATCAAGAAGGCGCTACGTTTATGGACGATGAGACTTTCGAGCAGGAGTTGATTTTTTGGGATAAATTGGAAGATGTCCGGCAGTGGTTGTTAGAAGATACGATTTACACTCTTATTCGTTACAACGGGGATGTGATTTCCATCGAGCCTCCGATCTTTATGGAGTTGTCCATTGCAGAGACTGCTCCTGGAGTTCGTGGAGATACCGCATCGGGACGAGTGTTGAAACCTGCTACAACAAACACCGGGGCAAAAATTATGGTCCCTATTTTCATTGAGGAAGGTGAAGTTGTAAAGGTGGATACGCGGACGGGTAGTTATGAGTCTCGCGTATCAAAATAAATGTGGAGGGGCTTAAGCCCCTTCTTTAAGAAGGCGTTCTGCAATTTTACGAAACAATTGCGAAGGTTCGAGAGTTTTTCTTGTTTCTATAGGCTCTCTTGTAGATTCCGGCATAGTTATCAGTTTCTCTACCCAAAATTTTCTTTTCTGCATTTCCTGATGGGAAATCGCTCGGTCACGAAGTTTTTTCAGTAGCGCTGCTTCTGGCGATATTTCGAGTACTTTTTTTTCTTTCATAATCAGGTTTCCAGGTTCGTGGTTCTAAACTTCGGTACAAAGGGTTTATAAAGAGATCGTAGTTTCTTCAATAGAAATTTTTAACGGGGAGGCAGTCTCTGTCAGGTTGGTTATCGCTGCAGTAGAAATTTGATATCCCCCTTCTGGGTGCAAATCGACAATATGAAAACGTGCATTCGAAGGCAGGGTTAAAGAGCCGCTATTCACAACCAAAGGAGGAAGATGATTTAGTTCTACATGATGGTCATGTCCGTGTAGGTACAGGCGTACTGAAGGGAAGTGCATCAATAAGGATTTTAAAGGGGCGTAATTCAATAAATCGTGGGCAGGTCTGGTTGTGGGAGATAGGGGATAGTGATTTGCCACGATCACATGATCTGAAGGAGGGAGAGAAGAGAGAAATCTCTCTAAATCACGGAGCTGTGATGAGGTGACTTCCCCATTTGCGGCGTACCAACCATTAAAGCAGGAGCAATCTAGTAAAACGAGCCACCAGGTAGACGTGAGCCTTTGAAAGGCAATGCGATGTGTTTGGAGTTCTTTATTTGGGAAGTAGGAATAAAACGTTTGTTTTTTCAAGGATCGATATGTGTACACGTCATGGTTCCCTGGAACTATGTACACGGGAGCGATTGTTTCGATGCGAGAAAGAAACTCTTTTGCTAAGCGAAATTCTGAATCAAGGGCGGTAATCGTAACATCACCGGTTACGCAGACTCCATCAGCTTCGAGCTGTTCAATGAGCTGTGGGAAGCGTTGGGAGATTGCAAGAGCTCGAAAGGATACGCCACCTATAAGTTGTCTGAGTAATCCTTTAAAGCGCTTGTTGAAGCATTGAAAAGGATTTTTTGGGAACACACAAAAATGGATGTCCGAACAATGGATAAGTCTAAAGATAGTCGAGGGTTTCTTTGGCATAGGGAGATAAGGGTTTTAGAGACGGCGGCTGGATGATTAAAAAGTCGTACTTTCGGCATGATAGGTTGATAGTTAGTAAAAATTAAGTCTTTTTCTCTTCTGCTATAGGGCCTGGGGGGAGGGTATAGGAGGCAAGAAGAAGATCTAGAGCTGTATGGAGAGAGTAAGAAAAAATATCCATAACAGAAGCCAAAGGAGCAAGGATCCCTGCAGAGATCATATCTTCTATTTGTTGCGAAAGGACATTGAATCCAAGACTTGGAGTCCCTAAAGAACAGAGTTTGTCGGCAACAAGTTTTCCATCCATGTGTACAGATACAACAAGTTGCTCAAGAAGAGTACGACAGGCCGTTTGTAAAATATGTAGGGCTGCAAGATCTTCTTGAGAATCCTCTGGAGCGGACTGAAGGTTTTGTGTGGCGTAAAGAAGAGCTGCACCGCCTCCTAAAACAAAACCAGATTCTTTTGTTGTGTTTAGTGTGTGTAAAGCGAGTTGATATAAGGGAGCGGTCTCTTGTTCGATAGGAATAATCGCAATACTGTGTTCTAAGCGCTGCTTTCGTTCTTTCAGCTTTTGTCGAGAACTTTCGTCTTCGGCGTTTTGTAGGGCGTAATCAAGTTGTCTGATTTTTAATTTCACAACTTCTGGAACAAGGTTTTCACAGACTAATAGGGTGTGATCTCGAGATAACTCAGCCCAGGTGCACGAGCCTAACAAAGGAAGCTCTATAGGAGGTTTATTAGAGAAAGGTAGCGTTGAAAAAACGGTCGTTCCTGTGAGTAATGCAATGTCTTCCAGGAGATCTGGATCAGCAACGGTCACAACTAAAACATCTAAAAGCCCTGCTATACGGTTTGCAATGCAGGTGGCCAGTGGATCGGGAGAGATTTCTTTGCAAAAAATGATAAGAGGAGTCTGCCCTTCAGAAAATTGTTTAAGTAGAGGAAGAAAAGGAAAAAGCGAGTGGATTTTTTGGTCTGTGACAAAAATTTTAGGAGCTACCAAAGGATTTTCATGAAAAGAATCTTGAGGGAAAAAAGAGGGAACCCGGTACCCTTTTTGTATTTGGATTCCCTTAACGAAACGTAGAGAGGGACCGCTGTTTTGAGATAAAGCAATCTCTCCTTCTTGTCCTATATGAGCAAGAGCTTCAGCAAAGACCTCTCCAATAATAGGATCGGGAAGGTGAGAGCGAATCAATCCTTGCACTTTTGAAGTGTCTTTTAGGAGAAACGAGTGGGACTGCAAGTGAGCACATACGGCCTGTTTTTTTGCGGCCAGAGCAGAAGCGAGAAGTCGGGGAGAAAGTCCTTGGTCAATGAAAGGGAGGGAGGCTTTTAAAAAAGCTCGAAGAAGGATTACAGCAGAGATCACGCCATCTGAATGGCGATTATAGATTTGTTTTGCTAAGGATTGAGCAAAGTACACTCCAATGCGTTCAAAGGGATCTGAAAGTTCTATGCGAGAGTGAATATGATAACCGCGTCCTTTGAGAAAATCTTTCGGAGTAGAGAAGTGCGCGGGGCCATAAAACCCTTTGACTATTTGGTAAGCCTTATCAAGGCCGGAAAATAATTGATGGATAGCATTGCGATGCATCCCATTGTTTTCGTGAGGCATGGCTAAGTGTCTTGCAAAGGTTCCCTTTGTTTTTCAGAACACTACCAACTTGCTAGTTAGATCACAACGAGATTTAAGAAGGTGGCACCCGGAATCGAACCGGGGATAGAGGCTTTGCAGGCCTCGGCCTTACCGCTTGGCGATGCCACCTAAAGAAGCCCAAGTGTACGCGAAGTCATTAAGAAAAGTCAATAAGCGTGTGTATTTTGTAGGATCTTTTTTTGGATCCAGTAGGAATGGAACAAAGTTTTTACCAAAAGGTTTTGTATCTAAGCAAAAAGCATTTGTTAGAGGTTGAATTGATAATGAATATAGAATAATTTTTAGGTCTCTAGAGGAAAGAAAGAGATCGCTTTAGAAAGCTATTTTTGTTGAGTTGTTTGTTTCCTATGCGGAGCCAGGGGATCTACTATGCGGCCTATTTTATTGGAAGAATGGTCTTCTTTGTTGTTAGATATCGAAATCCCTCGCTCAGGGAAAAAAGTCACTGGAGTCGCTATTGATAGTCGGCTTGTTTTGCCTGGGGATATCTTTTTTGCCCTCCCAGGAAATCGAACGAGTGGGCATCTATTTTTGAAGCAGGCAGCGCAGGCTGGAGCTGTGGCTGCTGTAGTAGCACACGACTACCGGGGTCCTAGTTATGGTCTACAGTTGTTCCATGTGGCAGATCCTCGAGAGTCTCTGAGAGAAGCGGGGAGAACTCAGGGGGCCTTGTTCCAAGGAGAAGTGATAGGAATAACTGGATCGGTAGGGAAAACAACAACAAAAAGTTTTGCGCAACAATTGCTCTCTTCTTTTTATAAAGTTTTTGCAAGTCCGAAAAGTTATAATTCGCAGCTCACGCTTCCCTTGAGTATATTGATGGCTGATGGGGATGAGGATTTCCTTCTTTTAGAAATGGGAGTTTCTGAACCAGGAAATATGAAGAATCTTTTAGAAGTCATCGAGCCCTCTATTGGAGTAATTACACATATCGATGTGCAGCATGCGATGAATTTCCACGATAAAGGAACTGAGGGGATTGTCGAGGAGAAGAGTTTATTGTTGGAGAGATGTGGGCTTCAGCTTCTCCCTAAAGATTCTTCTTGGTTTCCTTTTTTTATGAAAAAAAATTCTGCGGCTGAACAGTTTTCTTTTTCTATGAATAATGAAACTGCCGATTTTTACTACCGAGCCATTCATTCTGATGGAGTTCTCATTAGTGCTCCTGACGGAGATATTGAGTTGCCGGTGGTGTTTCCTTATTCTCCAGCTTATATGAATTTTCTTGTCGCGGTAGCCTTAGCTTGGCTCACTAATGTCCCTATGGATCGTTTAGAGCAGGTAAGCCCTTCTCTGATTTTGCCTTCTATGCGTTTTGAACAGCAAGAATATAATGGAATTCGCGTGATTAATGACGCATATAATGCCAGTCCGGATTCCATGTTAGCTGCTTTAGATGCGGTTCCAGTCCCTCCTGAGGGAGGCAAAAGGGTATTTATCCTTGGCCATATGGCTGAATTGGGAAAATATTCTAATGAATGTCATGTTGCTGTAGCTAGAAAAGCGGTAACAAAAGCACATGTGGTTGTTTTCATCGGAGAAAAATGGTTCCCTGTTAGAGATGCGGTGCGAGATGCCAATTGCCAGATAGAATTTTATGGTTCTGTCAATGAAATTATGCATGTTGTCAAATCGTTAGTGCGACAGGGGGATGTTGTTCTACTTAAAGGTTCTAGGAGCTTAGAATTAGAAACGTTATTGCCATGTTTTTCCTTTTCCTAAGATGAAGACGAGGGATTTTTGGAGAATAAGAAAAGAAATCGTTAGCTTTTTGCAATCTCCTATTTAAGATAGAAACTCTTTATAAACGTCACCTTCATAAAAAAAGAGAGAACGGATGCTCTCCCTAATTAGTGTTTTGAAAGCTTTTTTTTTCAGCTTATTTTTTAGTTTAGGACTAACAAAACCGCTGATTTTTTTGTTGAAAAAACAAGGATTCCAAGATCAGATTCGTAAAGACTACTGCGAAAAGTTAGAAATGCTACATAAAAACAAAGCTCACATTCCCACTGCAGGGGGAGTGATCTTTGTTTTTGCAGCCATTTTTTCTATTTTTTTATTTTTACCTAAAAATCTTTGGTCTACGTGGTTTTTAGTAGGAATGGCGTTATGCTGGGGGGCTCTAGGATGGCGTGATGACCAGATCAAGAACAAGCGTAAGGTAGGGCATGGATTGTCTGCTAAGCAGAAATTTTTTATACAAAACTGCTTAGCTGTCGGAGCTGTCCTTCCCATTATGCTGGCTTATAAAGAAAGCTTTCTATGCATGCATCTTCCTTTTATGGGAATAGTGTCCTTGCCTCCGTGTTGGTTGAGCTATCTAGTGAATTTTGTTATTGCTGTACTAGCTATTGTAGGAACCAGCAATTCTGTGAATCTTACAGATGGATTGGATGGACTTGCTGCGGGATCCATGGTAATTGCTTGCTTTGGGATGCTTGTAGTTGCATTCGCTAATGGGGCTCCCTGGGCTTTAATTTCTGGTGTGCTTTTAGCGACTTTAGCTGGAAGCTGTTTAGGATTTCTTCGCTATAATAAGTCTCCTGCTCGCCTATTTATGGGGGATACAGGATCCCTGTTTTTAGGAGGGATGCTCGGTATTTGTGCTGTATTGTTGCGAGCAGAGTTTTTTCTACTATTCATGGGAGGAATCTTTGTTCTAGAATCTTTGTCTGTTATTGTGCAGGTAGGAAGTTGTAAATTAAGAAAGAAGCGGGTTTTCCTTTGCTCTCCCTTGCATCACCATTATGAGTACAAAGGGTCTCCAGAAAATGTTGTGGTGCGTAACTTTTGGCTGGTTGAGTTTCTTTGTGTTGTAATTGGGATTATTGCGGTGTTCTGGAATTAGAGGAGAATCGTATGGAAGCTGAGCGTGTTGTTGTTATTGGTCTAGGACGCTCGGGGAAGTCTGTGGCACGTTTTTTAGCCCAAAAGGGCGTGCGGGTATTGGGTGTGGATAGTTCCCCACAGGCATTATGCGCTTGTCCGTATGTTCATGAATCATACTTAGAGAGCGACGAGTTCCCTTCAGGGGTAGATTATGTTGTGCGCTCTCCTGGAGTTCCTCTGGAGCATCCTTGGGTGATAGCTGCAAAGGCTGCTCAAATTCCAGTTATGACGGATATTCAACTAGCATTTCAAACGAAGAAATTTTTAGAAAACAAGTCTTTTGGGATCACAGGGACTGTAGGAAAGACAACGACCGTATTATTTTTAGAATATTTGCTAAGAAAAGCAGGAATTCAGTCTTTTGCTATAGGGAATGTGGGGATCCCTATTTTAGAAGGTATGCAAAATCCTGGGGTGCGGATTATTGAAATCAGTTCTTTCCAGCTTGCCGATCAAAGAGATATCTATCCTGTTTTATCTGGAGGGATGATTCTAAACATCTCGGATAATCATTTGGATTATCACGGAAGCTTTTCAGAGTATTGTAAAGCCAAGCAGAATCTTGCTTTATGTATGCAGAATCCTGAAAATCTTTGGGTTGGGGATCAGCGTTTTGGCAAGCGAGTTTATTGGGAAGAAGTACAAAAGTCTATGGATTTACTAGATAAAGAAAGTGCATTAAAACCATTGTACTTGCATGATAAGTACAACTATTGTTGCGCATATCTGCTTGCTCAAGCAGAATTCCCGATAGCGAAATCCCTTTTTATAGAGGCTGTAGCCACTTTTAAAAAACCTCCTCATAGGATGGAGTATTTAGGAGAAAGGGGGGGAGTGCATTATATCAATGACAGTAAGGCAACCACAGTGAGCGCTACGGAAAAGGCTCTTTTGAGCATAGGTAGTCGGGCGATTGTGATTCTTGGTGGTAGAAATAAAGGATACACATTTTCAGCTTTGTTACCAGCATTGCGTAGAGCTGCGAAGAGAGTCATTGCTATGGGAGAGAGCGCTCCGGAGATTGCTCGGGATTTGGAGGGATTCCCTGTGACGGTAGTGAGAGATCTACAGGAAGCCTTGCTATGTGCAGAAGAACAAGCGGTTCCTGGAGATATTGTGGTATTATCTCCGGCTTGTGCTAGCTTTGATCAATTTCGTAGTTATGAAGAGCGGGGAGCAATATTTAAGCAGTTGGTTGGGATGGAAGAGGTTCTTTTATGAATCGTAGAAACACGATGATTATAGCAGCCGCTGTGAATGCGGTGCTCTTGGCTGTATTGTTTATAACAGCGCGACATTCGGAGCCAGAGATAGAGTATTCTCCGAAAATAGCCCCGATTAAAATTTTAGAGCCGGTCCCTATTGTTGAGAAGGCTTCTGAAAAGCTTGAGAAAAAGCCAGAAGTGATTGCTAAGCCAGCTCAAATTATTAGAAATCCTGTTGTTTCTAAACCTGTTGTTTCTAAAGCGGAACTTGCTGCGCAATTTGCAGATAAAAATATAACTTCAGGAAAAGAGCCCCCAGCTTCTTCTCAGGAGCCTTCTCTTGCGCCAGAGGTTGTTGAAGCTTCGGCACCGGAGATTCCCGTTGTCCCTGCTCAGAGCGTAGACAAAGTTGCAGAGAAAGAAACGTTTTCTACAGTCGTTGTTAAGAAAGGAGATTTTTTAGAGCGAATTGCTAGAGCGAATCACACGACAGTTTCTGCATTAATGCAACTCAATGATTTGTCTTCGACACAATTGCAAATAGGACAAGTTTTGCGTGTTCCTAAAACACAAAAACCAGAAAAAGACCTTCAAGTGAAAACTCCTAATCCAGATGATTTCTATGTTGTTAAAGAGGGGGATAGTCCTTGGGCAATTGCTTTGAGTAATGGGATTCGACTAGATGAGTTGCTAAAATTGAATGGATTAGACGAGCAAAAAGCTCGAAAACTACGTCCTGGAGATAGATTGCGTATTCGATAAATCTCTGACGATTATTATGAAATGGTTCCTGATTTCCTGTTTGTTGGGAATTTTTTCTCTTGGGCTGATTATGGTATTCGATACCTCATCAGCGGAGGTGTTGGATCGAGCTTTGGCGTGCAGCACGCACAAAGCTTTGATCCGACAGATCACCTATCTAGGGTTAGGTTTTGCCATTGCTTCGTTTGTTTATGCCCTAGGGTGGAAAGATTTTCTTAAGATGAGCCCAACGCTTCTCATTATTGCCGGCGTAGCATTGGTTTTGGTTCTTATTCCTGGAGTGGGAGTCTGTAGGAATGGAGCAAGACGTTGGTTGGGAGTGGGTCAACTCACATTACAGCCTTCAGAGTTCGTGAAATATTTAATCCCTTGTGTTGCTATTGAATATCTGACCACAAAAGCCTCTATCCGAAATAGTTTTAAGCATTTTGTGGCTTTCGTTGCTGTGCTATTTATTCCTATTTGTTTGATCGCTATTGAGCCTGATAATGGATCTGCTGCAGTGATTGCTTTTTCTTTAATCCCTGTGTTTATTGTCACTGCAGTAAGATTGCGTTATTGGCTTATTCCGTTGCTGTGTATTCTCTGTATCGGAGGAGTGTTTGCTTATCGGCTTCCTTATGTACGCAATCGTTTACAGGTCTATTTACATCCAGAATTAGATATTAAAGGGAAAGGACATCAACCATATCAAGCAAAGATCGCAGCAGGATCTGGAAGACTTTTTGGTAAGGGGCCAGGGAAAGGATTGCAGAAGCTAACCTATCTTCCTGAGGCGCAGAATGATTATATTGCCGCTATTTATGCAGAAGAGTTTGGCTTTGTTGGAATGCTCCTATTGATTCTTCTATACATGGGATTTATTTATAGTGGGTATGTCATTGCCATGAAAGCTTCTCTTTTATCTGGAGCAACGCTCGCTATTTCCATCACAGTGATTATTGGAATGCAGGCTTTTATCAATTTAGGAGTGGTTTCTGGGTTGCTGCCTAGTAAGGGGGTAAATCTTCCTTTTTTTAGTCAGGGAGGATCTTCTCTCATTGCGAATATGTGTGGCATTGGATTGCTATTAAGGATATGTGATGAAGAAAATCAACAAGGTTGTATTGGCAGTTGGGGGAACGGGAGGGCACATCATCCCAGCGTTGTCAGCCAGAGAGACTTTTATTAAGGAAAAGATTGAGGTGTTGCTTTTAGGGAATGGGTTGACTTCTTTTTTACAGAAGAAGTCAGATGTATTGTACTGTGATATTCCTGCTGGGTCACCATTTTCTTTTCGTATCAACAAAATGGTGTCAGGGGCTAAACGGCTGTATCAAGGCTATAGCGCAGCGCTTCAACAGATCTCTGCTTTTGCTCCAGATGTTGTTATAGGATTTGGGAGTTATCATTCTTTACCAGCCTTGCTTGCTTCTATGCGAAATAGAATCCCTCTTTTTCTGCATGAACAAAATATTGTCCCAGGGAAAGTCAATAAACTGTTTTCTCATTTTGCTAAAGGAGTGGGGGTGTCTTTTGCTGCTGCTAGCGAGCATTTTCGTTGTCGCGCGGAAGAGGTCTTTCTTCCTATTAGGGAGCCTTCTGAACCGATCGCTTTCCCAGGAGCATCCCCTGTAATTTGTGTTGTGGGTGGGTCTCAGGGTGCAAAAATTTTAAACGAAGTTGTTCCTAGAGCCTTGGCTGATATTCGAGAAAATTATTCGGATGCCTACGTTTATCACATCGTAGGGCCTAAAGGAGATCTGCAGGCTGTTTCCCGTGTTTATCAGGATGCTGGAATTAATCATACAGTAACTTCTTTTGCTCACAATATGCTCGGAGTATTGCAAGCAAGCGATTTGGTGATTGGACGCTCGGGGGCGACGATTATTAATGAGTTGCTTTGGGTTCAGGTGCCAGCAATACTTATTCCTTACCCAGGAGCCTACGGACATCAAGAAGCAAATGCAAAATTTTTTACGCAAACCGTAGGGGGAGGGAGTATGATTTTACAAAAGCATTTAACGGAAGAAAGTTTACGCAAGCAGGTTTTGCTTGCTTTAGATTCAGCAACTAGTGAAAATAGGCGCAAAGCCCTGCTAGCCGCTCAAAAGAAAAAATCCTTCAAATCATTATATCAGTTTATCTGCGAATCTCTATAGGCTCACGATGAAAAGCTTGTTTTACCACTTCATTGGCATTGGTGGGATTGGAATGAGTGCTTTGGCACACATCCTTCTTGACCGAGGGTATCGTGTGTCAGGGAGTGATCTCTTAGAAGGAGAAATAGTACGGACTTTAAAAAACAAGGGCGCGAAATTTTTTCTAGGGCACAGAGAAGAACATATTCCAGAGGGAGCGGTAGTTGTATACGGCTCGGGAATTTCTCAGGAAAATCCAGAATTTTTATCTGCTAAAAATCGAGGACATCGGCTCATCCATAGAGCCGAGTTATTGGCAGAGCTTGCTAAAGACCAGATTTCTATCTTCGTGACAGGGAGCCACGGCAAGACAACAGTCTCTTCTTTAATCACTGCGATTTTACAAAAATTGGGAACAACACCTTCCTTTGCGATAGGCGGGTTAAATGGAGACGGAATAAATGGAGGCTCAGGATTCGAGTACTTCGTTGCAGAGGCTGATGAGAGCGATGGGTCTATTCAGCATTATTTACCAGAATTTTCTGTTATTACGAACATTGATGATGAGCATCTATCGAATTTTGGTGGAGACCGAGAGGCCCTGCTTGCTTCTTTGCAAGACTTTGCTTTTAGGACGCGGCGGAGCTGTTGGTACAACGGCGATTGCTCTCTGTTGCGCTCTTCCTTGAAGGGAAATACATTTGGATTTTCTTCCTCCTGCGATTTGCATATTCTATCTTATCGCCAGGAGGAATGGAGAGTATTCTTTACAGCGCAGTATCAAGGGATTCTCTACGAGGATGTAGAAGTTCAGTTAGCCGGTGAGCATAACGTGATGAATGCTGCTGCCGCTATGGGCATTGCTCTCTCTTTAGGAATAGATGAACTCACGATTAGGGATGCTTTGCGGGAATTTTCAGGGGTCCAACGAAGATTGCAAAGAAAAAATGTGTCGGAGACGTTTCTTTTCTTAGAAGATTATGCACATCATCCATCGGAGATTTCCTGCACCCTGCAAGCTGTTCGTGCTGCTGTTGGACAAAGACGCGTTTTAGCCATTTGTCAGCCTCACCGGTTTTCTCGATTAAAAGAGTGTTGGGAGCGTTTCCCCTCTGCATTCAAATATGCTGATGAGGTGTTCTTAACAGAAGTATACGGAGCGGGAGAGAGAGAGGAAGAGGTTCCTTATCAGGAGCTTGCGCAGTCGATTAGTCGGGAGTCTTTAGTAAAGTGTACGTATGTTCCTTTCCAGGAACTGAAAAGGTTTTTAGAGCAGCGTATTCGCGTACATGATGTGTGTGTCTCTTTAGGCGCTGGTAATATTGTGACTTTAGGAGAGAGTTTACAAGATTTTGAGCCGAAGAAGCTGTCTTTAGGAATCCTCTGTGGGGGACGATCTTGTGAGCACGATATTTCTATTTTATCTGCAAAGAATATAGCGCGCCATCTTTCTTCGACTTTTTATGAGGTACAGGGATTCATAATTACCCGCGAAGGGTTATGGAAAAAGGTTTCCTTGCTAGAAGGGACTGAGGATTCCGAGAAATCTATTTTCGATCCCGAGATAGCGATGCAGCTAGAGAGACTAGATGTAGTAGTTCCTATATTACACGGTCCTTATGGAGAAGATGGAGCTATACAGGGTTTTTTGGAGACGATTGGGAAGCCGTATACGGGACCTTCCGTTGTTTTTGCTGCGATAGGAATGAATAAGGTGCTTACTAAACGTTTTATGAGTGATCTAGGGATTCCTGTTGTTCCTTACTTACCTCTGACATTGACGGGCTGGAAGCAAGAGCCTGAGAAGTGTTTAGCCCAGATCATGAAGGCTTTTTCTTTCCCGATGTTCGTAAAAGCTGCCCACTTAGGGTCCAGTATCGGGGTTTTTGAAGTGCATGATGCTCAGGAGTTGCGAGAAGCGATTCACGAAGCTTTTGTTCTGGATAACGATGTTTTTATAGAAGAGAGTCGCTTAGGTTGTAAGGAGATAGAAGTTTCTTTCTTGGGGGATGGCGCAGGAGTCTTTTTTGTAGCAGGAATGCATGAACGACGTGGAAGCGGAGGATTTATTGATTATTGCGAGAAATATGGGCTAAGCGGAAAGCCTAGTGCGCAGATTGTATTTGATGTAGATCTTTCTCAAGAGATGCAAGAACAGCTACTCGGAGCAGCAGAAAAAATTTATCGTTTATTACAAGGGAAGGGATCTTGTCGTATTGATTTTTTGGTGGATGATGAAGGGAGTTTTTGGCTTTCGGAAATGAATCCTATTCCTGGAACGACAGAGTCAAGTCCTTTTCTTACAGCATTTGTTCGCAAGGGGTGGAGTTGTGAACAAATTATTCATCAACTGGTGATAGATGGATTACAACGTTTTGATCACCGCCAACGCTTGATATCGCCATCTTTTGTAGATCAAGCGTTCGTTGTGCGGTAGCGCTCAAAATGGAGGAATTCCTTTTGAAGCCGTTAAGCTAATCGTGATGATGAGAGCAAGTACAGCCGTGGCATACGCCAGCTAGAGTGCGGACAATAACAGAGGGTTCTTCTTCAACACTGTTTTCAACAAATGGAGAGTCTTCCTCAAAATCTTCAGTAGAGGATGCTGTTGCATAGTCTAGAGACAGAGCTTCTTGATCTACAAGATTACCATTCTCTGGTTGAGCAAGCTCAACAAGGATTTTTTTCTGAAGTCTGGCGCCCACGCGTTTCAGAATGGTTCTTAATGCTTGTATAGTTTGTCCCTTTCTTCCGATAACTTTCCCCATGTCTTCAGAGGCCGTATGGATTTCCAGCTTAAGGGTTGCACTGGCTTTATCCTCGGATGATCGAATCTCTACGGAACTGGGATTGGTAACTAAATTTTTGACGATGTACGCTGCAAAATCTTCCATAAAATCCAATGTAAGTTGAGAAATAAATATCTTGATAAGAGGCTCTTTCCCAAGATTATGCGAAGAATATATGAAATTCTAAAAAAGCGTCAATATTTTCGCTTACAGGCCGTTATGGGCTAGTTTATGGTAATGATTTTTGAAGCCAGAAAGAGCTTTTTTTTACTTGCGTTTCAATAAAAGGTAGTCTTTGCAACGTAGATCATAAACCGAGGTTTCTTCTGGAGAAAAGGCTCCTTGGGCGAGCCCTCGTTGGTAATGTTGAATCCCGGACAAAAAAGAGTCTTTCCGAAACCGCAATAATCCTCCGGAAGCGAGACGAACTACAAACTCTCCTGGATAGTTATCTATTTGAGATAGGTCGATGATGCTTGGGGGATCTATCTGTAGATTGTCTATTAAGATTTTTATGATATCAAGCATGTGTCTGGGAAGCTGTGGTTGGGTAAGGGCTGCCTCAGGGACAAAGACTTCAGGAAGTTTGAATGAGTAAAAAAAGGGGAGCGACGGGAACACCTTCCCTTCTAATCCTATGAGTGTATGGGTTTTGTTCCCTAGAAAAGCTAAAGGGGGGGATACGGAATAGGCAATTGCTAGCCCTTTGTGATCAGGAACTTTTTCAATGGAAAGGAAGGAAAAAATGCCGAGGGAGTTCAAAAAGTGTTCTGCCGATTTAGTAGAAAACGTTTGTAGGTAAGCGGGTTTATCCGCAGAAAGTTGCAATAGCTCTGAAAAAAAAGGTTCTGGAAGATGAGGAGGTTCTATACAGGTAAGGAATAAAGTTTTGATAGGAGTTAAGGTTTGTTTGAAAGCCCAAAAATTAGGGAAGGTAATCCATAAGCTAATAGGCAAAAAAATTAGAACACTGACAAAGATGCACACAAAAGAATAGGAAAGAGAATACCTAGGCCCTTTAGCCGAAAGACAACGCCATATACGTGCTAAAAAAGAGAATCTACGGGAGGGCAAAATAACCTCGGAAACGCCTCTAGGAGAATCTAAAAAGAATTTCTTTTTTAGAGAGAAAAAAAGTCAGAAACCCTTATTTGAAAATAAAAGGTAGTCACTCCTTCCGTCAAGAATTTCATTGCGAGATTAAAAATAAGTTAGAGGGCCAACTATGGAATGGATAGCAAGAGAATACAAAAATATTTTCATAGTTTCTTTAAAAGGGGACTTAGACGCTGTGACAGTTCCTTCTTTAGAAGATTTTTTAACAAAAACTGTTGAGAAAGGACGTGTAAATATACTTCTAAATATGGAAAAAGTTTTTTATATGAGTAGCGCAGGGTTGCGCTTACTTCTTTCATTAGCCAAATTAACAAAAAATCGTAACGGCAAGCTTTGTATCTGTTGTCTTAGAGATGAAGTTGCTGATATCATCCGAGTCGCAGGATTGGATAAAGTCATTACCATCCGTAAAGCAGAACAAGAATCTTTTAGCGATTTTTAAACTATGCCTTTACCAGCTTCTTCGGGATCTACCACAGGATTCGCGGTATGTTTGGATCCTCAAAAAAGTTTTTCAAAAATGTTCAAGCGGACAGTGATTCTGTTGGCAGGCCCTACGGGATCAGGGAAAACGGCGGTTTCTTTGAAATTAGCTCCACTTATTGATGGAGAGATTATTTCCGTAGATTCTATGCAGGTGTATCAGGGAATGGATATTGGAACTGCAAAAGTTTCTTTGGCTACTCGTCAAGCAATTCCTCATCATTTGATCGATATTTGTCATGTTCAGGATCCTTTCAATGCTGTGGATTTCTATTACCATGCAATACAAGCCTGCCAAGATATTTTATCGCGTAATAAAGTCCCCATTCTTGTCGGAGGGACAGGATTTTATTTCCACACTTTTCTAGCCGGACCTCCGCAGGGACCTTCTCCTGATTTTGCATTGCGAGAGCAACTGACGCGAGAGGAGCAAGAGCGGGGTGTCGGTGCTCTTTATCAAGAATTAGAAGCGTTGGATCCAACTTATGCAGCAACCATCACCAAGCACGATAAGAATAAAATTATTCGTGCTTTGGAGATTCTTCGAAAGACTGGGAACAAAGTTTCGAGTTATTCGTGGGAGTCTACTGTCAATGAATCGAAAGAGTACCATTGTCGAGGCTGGCTGCTGTCTCCGGATCCAGAATTATTGCGGAATAATATTTTAGAACGCTGCGATCAGATGCTAGAGGATGGACTTTTGTCTGAGGTGCGTTCTCTGCTGGCTTCGGGGATCAAAGAAAATACATCGGCATCACGAGCCATCGGATATAGGGAATGGATCGAATTTTTGGAACTAGGAAGTCCCAAAGAGATGTTCGAAGATACAAAACAGAAATTTATTACTAACACCTGGCGTTATACGAAAAAACAACGCACGTGGTTTAAACGCTATCCGTTATTTAGAGAGCTGAGCTCTAAGGGGAAAACTCTCGATGATCTTGCAAGAAAAATTGCTCAGGACTATTTCTCTTGTGGCTAGACTACGGAAGCAATCGGGCGATAAAAAGTGTCTCGTTCTACTGGGGTGAATCCCGCGCGGATAAGCATCGAGCGGATTTCTTGCTCAGAACTACGCACCTCCCATCCCGTGCATTTGTGCACACTTTCATCGAGAATAGTGCCTCCAAAATCATCGGCTCCATAGAACAGGCCTTGCAACCCCTCTTCTTTCCCTTCGCCGAACCACGATGCTGCAATGTGGTCAAAATTATCTAAAAAAATTCTTGCGATCGCAAGAATGCGGTAATAAAGGTTTGGAGATGCTTGCTGAGGGACGCGTCGGCCTAAAGCTGTATTGTTCGGCTTATAGCTCCAGGGGATGAAGCTAAAAAATCCTGGATTTTCATCTTGAGCATCACGAAGAGCCTGTAGGTGCAAAAGAATATCTTCTGCGCTCTCTAAATGTCCAAACATCATAGTTGCTGTCGAACGAAATCCCAGACGGTGTGCCAGTTTATGGAATTCTATCCAGCCGTTAGGCTGCATTTTCTTTGGGGATATCAATGAGCGAATTCTCTCGGATAAGATTTCTGCTCCTCCTCCTGGAATGGTGCGCTGCCCGGCATCCCAGAGCCGCATGAGAGCGGCTTCTGTTGAAATTCCAGAGACTTGAGCTGCATGGGAGATTTCTACTGCAGAAAAAAAATGAGGATGTAGAGAAGGGAACTCTTGTCTAGTAATTGAAACTAAAGTTTCTAAATAATCTATGCCGATTTTGGGATGCACGCCACCTTGCAGTAATACCGTTTTAATCCCCATTTGAACATAGCGCTGCATTCGTTCGCGAAACGCATCAAACGAAAGAAGATATGCATCAGGAGATTTCGGTTTTCTGTAAAAGGCGCAAAAAGAACAATCTATTTTACAAATATTGGTGTAATTAGGATTGGCATCTAAGACATAGGTAATAGTATTTTGAGGGTGACGGTTTTTACGTAACGCATCTGCGCGGATTCGGAGCTCTTCCAAGGGGGAAAAGCAAAACAGACGAAGACCTTCTTGGAACGAAATTCTTTCTGGAGACTCCATAAAACCGTTGACGATAATGCATTGCCAGAGCAAACTTTGACTACCTATTGTTTTTTTTGTCAAGACTCACACTAACCAACAGTTATCATATGGATATTCCAGAACAGGGATCAAATACGCCAGAAGTAGAGCAAACAGTTTGCTGCAATCAGGAGACAGTAGAAGCGGATTGTGTTAAAGAAGAGTTGCCTGCCTCAGAGTCGTTGGCAGAAGTTGTGAATGTTCCATCGTGTGAGTCAATGGACTCTTTTGAGCAGATGGTTGCAGAAAAAGGCTCTGTTGAAGAAAAGATTGTGTTTGCTTTGGAGCAGATGGAATCTTTATTGAAGAATGCTGATCAGAGCAGTGATCTGAAATTATTCTGGAGTGTAAGAAAATTTTGTCTGCCATTGTTCCAGCAAATGGGAGATCCCGTTCAGCGAGCAAGCCTTTGGGGACGCTATACCGAATTGACAAGGGAGGGGCGCCATCTGAAGATCTTACAAGATGAAGAGGGAGCGTTCTTGGTCGGACAAATTGAGTTAGCGATCTCTTGTTTAGAATCAGATGTTAACGGTTTCTTTGAAAAAACAGAAAAAGAGGAAATTTCTAAAGAGGATCGAGCTGCTCTAGAGATCCAAAGTTTAGCTGCTCATAAGGATTTTTATTTATCGACGCATGCAGATCTGCGGTGGCTGAGTAGTTTCTCTTCTAAAATTATCAATTTGAGAAAAGAGCTCATGAATATGAGTATGCGTATGCGACTCAAGAGCCAGTTTTTCCAGAAATTATCGGTTTTAGGGAACAAAGTCTTCCCTCGCAGAAAAGAGTTGACGGAGCAAGTCAGTGAGCTTTTTGCTCAAGATGTGGATGCTTTTGTTGAAAAATATTTTGCAAAAGCTTCTCGGGAATCTCTTAAAAAAACAGTCTTTTTCTTGAGAAAAGAAATCAAGAGACTGCAGCAGGCTGCAAAGTATCTTGCGATCTCTTCTTCAGTCTTTTCTTCAACACGATTACGGCTAAGTCAGTGTTGGGATCAACTGAAGGGCTTAGAAAAAGAAATTCGACAAGAGCAGAGTCGTTTAGCGGCTGCCTCTGCTGAAAATGTGAAAAAAGTTCAGGAGCGGCTAGATCAGGTAGAGGCTCTTTTGCAGGAGAATGCGGAGATCCAAAAGATTCGTAAGGAAATAGAGGAAATTTCTAAACAGATCCGAGGACTCTCTTTAGTTCATGACGACGTTGTTTTAGTGAAGGGCCGTATTCAAACTTTGTTGGGACAGATTCGAGAAAGGGAAGCTGTAGCCGAGAAAGAGAAGAAAGAACTGCAAGCAAAAGCCGAGCAGGCTAGGGCAGAAGCTATTCAGGCCTTGGAAGACGAAGTGCAAAGTTTCTGTGAGTCGTGTAAAGAGGGAGAGCTTCTAGAAGGTAGCAAAGAGCGTTGTCAGGAGTTGAAAGAGGCGGTGAAGAAGATGGCTCACCTTCCTTATTCAAAGAAAGTGGCTCTAGATAATCAAATTAATGCTGCGCAAAGAAGCATTCTTCAGCGGATGGAAGAGCAAATGTTAGCCTGCCCAGATGATAAAGAAAAAGTTTTAAATATGCGGCAGGTTCTGGAACAGCGGATGCTGCGACGGAAAGAGCTTAAAGCTAAACTGGAGTGTGATAAGAAGTTATTGGGAGGCTCTGGTCTCGACTTCGACCGAGCTCTACAGTACAGTGCTATGGTAGAGGAAGATCGGAGAGCGCTTGAAGAACTAGATGCCGCGATTATCGAGCTGAAAAAGCAAATTCAGCAGTTCGTTTAAAAGCGAGTGTAGTTGATTAGGAAAATAGTCAAAAGGTGTAAAGCCTTTTGACTATTTTTTTTTGAAGCGTTTTAAAGAGTAGAAAACTTAGGACTAGAAAACATCTAGGTATACGGCGTATCCTAAAGGGGCTCGATTTGTTCTTACAAAGAGCAAACGAAAAATAGTTGCGAGAAGCTAAGCCTTGAACGGAAGAACTCTGTCTCATAAGGATGAAATGGGAATCCAAAATGAATTCCTATGAGGATATTAGTTAGTACGTGTTGATTGTCTTTTTAAGAGGGCTCTTTTCAAGGTAGGTAATCTCGCTAAAAGAAAGAGATGATTTTTGATAAAGAATGTCCACGAGAGCTTGGGCTAAAGGGGATTTTTCTCTCTAGAAAAAAAGCTCGACCTTATCTTGGATAATCGGGTATTCTCAGGCCAGTTTTATGGATTCGTATTATTTAAATTTATTGAAGGTAATTGTTGGAGCTATTGATAACAAAAAAGGCCGTAACCCCGTTGTTTTAGATGTTCAGGGGATTTCCCAGCTAACCGATTATTTTATTTTTGCTGAAGGAAATGTTGGGGTTCACGTTAAGGCTATAGCTGATACAATTATAGAGGAGTTAAAAAAACTAAAAGTCTATCCATTAAATGTGGAAGGACTTAGTCATAGTGATTGGGTTGTTATTGATTACGGATTTATAGTCGTCCATTTATTTGTTTCTTCGGTGCGAGAGCAGTATTGCTTAGAAGAATTATGGAAAGATGGCGCAATCATTACATCTGATTGTCTAGCTTCTTAAAGGAGAAAGTATGAACAAAAAACGTGTAGTCGTTACGGGAATGGGGATAGTCTCCTGCCTAGGGAATGAAGTAGAAGCTTTCTATGATAGCCTATTGGCTGGGATTAGCGGAGTGCGAACGATCACATCTTTCCCCTGCGACGATTACGCTACGCGTTTTGCTGGCTGGATAGAAGAATTTAACCCAGAACCATATTTAGATAAAAAACAGGCGAGACGAGTTGATCCTTTTATTACATATGCAGTTGTAGCTGCAAAGAAAGCGATAGCTATGTCCCGGTGGGACCAAGAGTCTCTCCCTGCAGATCCGCATCGTTGTGGGGTGATTATTGGTTCTGGGATGGGGGGGCTGCGCACTCTTGATGAAGGGATCGAAAAACTTTCGGCGGGGAATCGGAAATTATCTCCGTTTTTTATTCCTTATATCATTACAAATATGGCTCCTGCTCTGATCGCTATGGATTATGGTTTGATGGGGCCAAACTATTCTATTTCAACAGCTTGCGCAACAGCTAATTACTGTATTGATGCAGCATACCAGCACCTCGTTGAAGGACGTGCGGATGTGATCGTTTGTGGAGGAACGGAAGCTGCCATTAATCGTGTTGGCTTGGCTGGATTTATTGCGAATCGTGCATTATCAGAAAGAAATGATGCTCCTGAACAAGCATCCCGTCCTTGGGACCGCGATCGGGATGGTTTTGTCTTGGGAGAGGGAGCTGGTATTTTGGTTTTGGAGACCCTGGACAATGCTCTGAAGAGAGGGGCTCCTATTTTTGCCGAAGTGCTTGGGACTTACACGACTTGCGATGCTTTTCATATTACTGCTCCCAGGGATGATGGAGAAGGAATCACAGCGTGCGTGCTAGGAGCTTTGAACAAGGCTGGGATTCCTAAAGAGCGAGTAAATTATATTAATGCACACGGGACCTCCACTCCGTTGGGGGATCTGTCAGAGGTATTGGCTTTGAAAAAGGCCTTTGGAAGCCATATCAAAAACTTGCGAATGAATTCGACTAAGTCTTTGATAGGGCATTGCTTGGGAGCTGCTGGAGGAGTGGAAGCTGTTGCGACTATTCAAGCCATCCAGACTGGGAAGTTACACCCAACAATCAATATAGAAAATCCGATAGCAGAAATAGAAGATTTTGATGTAGTTGCAAACACAGCCCAAGATTGGGATGTGGATGTGGCGATGTCCAATTCTTTTGGTTTCGGCGGACACAATTCAACGATATTATTTTCGAGGTATGAACCTTCACTATGATGAAAACTAAGCACGAATATTCTTTTGGCGTTATTCCTATCAGATTTTTTGGTACTCCGGATAAAAGTACTTTAAAGGCTTGTTTTATCTGCCATACAGATGGAAAACATTGGGGTTTCCCTAAAGGGCATGCTGAGGAAAAAGAAGGCCCTCAGGAAGCTGCAGAACGAGAACTTGTTGAAGAGACTGGTCTAGGAATTGTTAGTTTTTTCCCAAAAATATTTGTGGAAAATTATTCCTTTAACGACAAAGAAGAAGTCTTTGTGCGTAAAGAAGTAACGTACTTTATTGCAGAAGTCAAGGGAGAGGTGCATGCGGATCCGAATGAAATTTGTGATGTGCAGTGGCTGAGCTTGCAAGAAGGTTTGCGTCTTTTAAATTTCCCAGAAATTCGTAATATTGTTACGGAAGCGGATAAATTTGTGCAGAGCTATTTATTTGCTTCGTAAAGTTCCCTAGGATGAAAAAACTTGGTTGGGAAGGCTGTTGTGGGATTTCTCACAACAGCCTTTTCCTTTTTTACATGAACAGATTGCAATAATCTTCATGAGCTAGCCGAATCACTTTTTGGGCCTCTTTTTTCCCATATAGGCCTACGATCTCAATTTTCGCCGGTTTGGCTTGAATTAAGCTCTCTGGAGTGGCTTTATAAGTTAAAAAATAGTGTTGAATCATGTCTAAAACAGTGCCAGGACAGTCGGAGATGTCTTCTAAAGCGCCATAGACTAGATCATCCTCTAGAACAGCAATGATTTTATCGTCAGCCTCTCCGGAATCTAAAATACGAATGCCTCCAATAGGGCGCGCTTGCAAAAGGATATTTCCGTGGGTGATGTTCTTTTCTGTTAACACGCAAACATCAAGAGGGTCTCCATCGCCTTTGATGTTTTCTCGATTACTTTGTTGGCCACTATAAGCTCCAGAAAGCTCTCCACAATAGGTTTTAGGAAGAAGCCCGTATAAGCAAGGACAAAAGTTAGAAAATTTCTGTGGACGGTCGACTTTGAGTAAACCGCTCTCCTTGTCTAGTTCAAATTTAACTGAGTCCTGAGGAGTGATTTCTATATAACAACAAAGAGACTCGTAATCATCGTGCGTCAGTACGGGCCCATGCCAAGGATGGACTATGGATACAGGTGTTTTAGACATGAGATAACCCTCTATTAAAGTGTTTTAGTAGTAATTATCCTGTGCTAACAGCTTATTCGTCCAATAGTTTTAGCATCCAGATTGTAGAACAAAGTTTTATTTTGAATGGGAGGCCCTTTCTTTTTGCTTTTATTTTTGTCATCATGAAGAATATTGAAAAGTTCCTTTCAACAACCCTTTCAGAAGGGTTTTTTTGTAAAACAAGAGCTTCTGTACTGCAGAATGTTATAAGCTGGACATAGAATATGAAATACTCTTTGCTAATCGAAGACCTTCATATTGAAGGATATGAACAGGTTTTGAAAATTAGCTGTGATGCTGTGCAGCTGGTTGCTGTGATCGCTATTCACCAGACAAAAGTAGGGCCTGCTTTAGGGGGAATTCGAGCTTGCGCTTATTCTAATTTCGATGATGGGTTACAAGATGCTTTGCGTTTGTCAAAAGCAATGACATACAAAGCCCTTTTAAGCAACACAGGAACTGGCGGAGGGAAAAGCGTTATTCTTCTGCCACAAGGACTTTCTAGTCCTACAGAAGGTATGTTACGGGCATTTGGTCAGGCTGTGGATTCTTTGCAAGGGATGTATATCGCCGCTGAAGATGTGGGAGTCTCGGTTCAGGATGTCTCGATCATTCATGAGGAAACTCCTTATGTTTGTGGTCTAGAATCGATAAGTGGAGATCCTTCTATCTATACAGCACACGGCGTATTTTTATGTATCCAAGAGACTGTAGATTACCTCTGGAAAGAGAGCCTGAGAGGAAAGCGGGTCGCTGTGCAGGGGCTGGGAGCTGTTGGACGCAAGCTGGTTCATGAATTGTTTTTTGCAGGAGCGAATGTAATCGTTTATGACACCAGGAAAGATCTCCTTGACGAAATCGTCACTTTGTATGGGGCGCAAGTAGATGAAGATATTCTTTCCTCAGATTGCGACATTTTGTGTCCATGTGCTTTAGGAGGAGTTATTCATACTGGCAACGTCCCGCAGCTTCGATGTCGAGCTATTGTTGGAGCCGCCAATAATCAGTTAGAAAATGCTTCTATAGGGCAGGAATTAGCGTCTCGAGGTATCCTGTATGCACCGGACTATCTAGTGAATGCTGGAGGTTTATTGAATGTTGCTAGTTCGGTTGGACAAAAATATGCGCCTAAAGAAGTGTTGGGGAAAGTAGAAAACCTTCCAAAAACCCTCAGAAGATTGTACGACCAAAGTGCCCAAGAGAATCTTGATACAGTGACACTTGCTAACGCTATAGTTGAAGAGCGTTTAGCTGCGTATTCTTAGGCAAGAAAGGAGGCTCTTCAAGAAAGTCCGGGTTTGAAGCAGGCAGGAGACGAAGTCTGTAGAGGGTTTCCAAGATGGTGCTGTGCATCCGTTCGTTGGCAGAAGCAAGAATTAAAGGATGTTTTTCCAAATACAAATTGGGGTTAGAAAAGGTAAGAGGAGTTCCGGAGATATCGGTAACGAGGCCTCCGGCTTCTTCTATAAGAAACACCCCAGGAGCATGGTCTCTATAATGGGCTCTTGGGGGGGAATAGGGAATACGAATAAAAAAGTCTACCGTATTATCTGCAACCCAGGCGTATTTGCATTGGCTGTCCGCACGAATCGGCTGAGGATTCCAGGGGAGATGTTTGCTTAGGATATGAGTAGTTAAATGCTGGTGGTTCCTAGCTGAAAGAGAAGCTTCACAGAATTTACAGGCAGGACGGAAGTCTTCATGGAGAGAGAAAGGAAAAGAATGAGAGGGATTACAGATCATGAGCCCTTCACCTTTCGCTGCTGAATAAATTTTAAAAGATCCGCCTTTTGATGTAGGACAGGCAATGACAGAAAGAACAGGAGTGTGTTCATAAAACAAAGAAAGAGCAACAGCAAAACAACGTTGTTTGATGAATCCTGTGGTGCCATCGATAGGATCTGTTAACCAAAATAGGGATGAGCGGGAGTTGTCTGGAGAGAGCGCGTGATAAAGATCTTGGGAAGAAACTTTCGGATCCAGCTGTTTGGCAAAGTGTATAATTTGAGGAATTTTGTCGTGATCTGTAGCGGGATTGAGAGTTTCTTCCCCGACCAAAGGGATATGCGGAAATAAAGAGGTGAGTTTCTGATAAAAATAATATTGGATTGCGTAGTCAGCGGGAGTAACGTAGGTCTGATCAGGCTTTTTCCAGGAAGGAATGAATTTGTGCGCTTTTCGATAACGCATAAGTGATAGCATAGCCTGCATGACAACGGTTTCCGCAGCTTTTTGACAGTCGATGAGAAGGGGGAACATAAGCTTTTCCGCTGTTTGAAAGAGACAACGATCACTCTTTATGGAAAGGGATTGTTGCTTTATTGAGGGGGACATCCTAACCAGAGAGAAGGTTTCTTATCAAGAGCGGAGCTGTTAAAGGATTGCATAAATAACTTGTATTTTTGTAAAGATTATTAACGAAAAATACGATTTTTCGATATTTTTTTGATAATAAATGAAAAGAATAGTTCTTTTCAGAATGAAAACCTGTTAATTTGGATAGGGAAATACTGCACTCCTTTGTGCATAAATAATTTTAATATAACCAAGAGGAAGTATGAGGATAGGGTTTTGGCGCAGGCTGTATGAGGTGATTTATTCTTTTCTCGTCGGATGTGCTTTAAAACTTCGCTATCGTGTATCGGTTGACGGATTAGAGGCAATCAGTCCGAATCCTCAGAAAGGAGCCTTGTTTCTTTCCAACCATGTAGCGGAAATAGACCCTGTCATTTTAGAGCACGTATTTTGGTTGAAGTTTCACGTGCGGCCTATGGCAGTAGATTATTTATTTAATAATCCAGTGGTTAAATGGTTTCTTGATTCTGTAAGAGCCATCCCTGTGCCTTCTGTTGTCCCGGGAAGGGATGATAAGCGTTTGCTTGAAAGGATGGAGCGTTTTTATGAATGCGCAACCCAAGCACTAGATAACAAGGAAAGTCTGCTTCTTTATCCATCAGGAAGATTATCCAGAAATGGTAAGGAAGAGATTGTGAATCAACATTCTGCTTATGCTATTTTGCATAGAGCCAAGGAATGTGATGTATTCTTAATTAAGATTACAGGGCTTTGGGGGAGTTCTTTCTCGCGGTATAAAACAGGAAACACGCCAAAGTTAGGCAAAGTGTTCAAACAGGCTGCAAAGGCGTTGTTGTGTCGTGGGATTTTTTTCATGCCTAAACGTGAGGTGCGAGTTTCGGTTTGCGCCGCGGATTACTCGGTATTGAAGCAGTTTCAGACAAAACAGGAATTGAATACGTTCCTCTCGGATTGGTTTAATCAAGAGGGTGGGGAGACTCCTTTAGAGGTCCCCTACGCATAGGTAAAAGATGCGAGATAATAGGAATACAGCTAAACGTAAACGAGGGAAATTACGATCAGAAAAAACGGTTTTGCGTAGCTTTTTGAAGCTTTGTGCGGAGATGACTACTGCAACTGTTTTCTGGGACGAACAACTAGGTAAGCTCTCCTATAATCAGGTGTATAAGGCTGTTTGTGCCTTAGCCACACGTTTAACTAAATATCCCGATAAGCATATCGGAATTATGATGCCAGCATCAGCGGGGGCTTACATTGCCTACTTTGCTACGTTACTCTCTGGGAAGATCCCCGTGATGATTAACTGGAGCCAGGGGATGCGGGAAGTAACAGCTTGTGCGAACCTAGTTGGAGTAACACATGTGATTACTGCCAAGCCTCTGCTACAAAAATTGGCGCAGACTCATGGAGAGAACGCAGAGTATCCGTTCTCGTTAATTTTTCTAGATGAAGTTCGTAAGGAATTAACTTTTCTAGATAAATGTCGAGTGGGACTCTGTATGTCCATGCCGTTTGAATGGATGATGCGGTGGTTCGGTGTGTTTGATAAAACCCCTGAAGATGTTGCGGTGATTCTTTTCACATCAGGGACAGAGAAACTTCCTAAAGGAGTGCCTCTTACTAACGCTTCATTACTTGCTAATCAAAAAGCCTGTTTCGATTTCTTCTCTCCCAAAGAAGACGATGTCATGATGTCGTTCCTTCCACCATTCCATGCTTATGGGTTTAATTCTTGCACTCTGTTCCCACTTCTTTCTGGAGTGCCTGTTGTTTTTGCTTACAACCCCTTGTATGCAAAAAAAATAGTGGAGATGGTTGACGAGGCTAAAGTTACCTTGCTAGGAAGCACGCCGGTCTTTTTTAGCTACATTCTGGCTGCAGCTAAAAAAAGTGAAACATCGTTGCCTTCTTTGCGATTCGTTGTCATTGGGGGAGATGTTTTCAAACATTCTTTATATCAAGAAGCGCTAAAAACATTCCCACATGTACAGTTGCGTCAGGGATATGGAACCACAGAATGTTCTCCGGTCATTACCATTAATACGGTAAATAGCCCGAAACATGAATCTTGTGTAGGTATTCCGGTTAGAGGAATGGAAGTGTTAATTGTTTCTGAAGAGACAAAAGTCCCTGTCTCTACGGGTGTTACGGGACTTGTGCTTACTCGAGGTACTTCGTTATTCAAGGGATATCTTGGAGAAGATTTTGGGCACGGGTTTATAGAGTTGGCAGGAGAAACTTGGTATGTAACCGGGGACTTAGGGTATGTAGATCGCCACGGGGAGTTATTCTTGAAAGGACGGTTGAGTCGTTTCGTGAAGATCGGTGCAGAAATGATTAGTCTCGAAGCAATGGAAAGTATCTTGATAGAAGGCTGTGGACAAAACGAAGCGGAGCATCCCTTAGTTGTATGTGGCCTTCCAGGAGAAAAGGAACGGTTATGTCTGTTTACTACATTCCCTACCTCGATTCAGGAAGTAAATGATATTCTGAAAAACTCAAAAACAAGTAATTTGCTAAAAATTTCTTATCACCATCAAGTAAGCGCCATCCCTATGTTGGGGACAGGGAAGCCGGATTATTGCTCGTTAAACGCTTTAGCAAAACGGTTATTTAGCGAATAGGGATTGCTCTTTAAATAATTATAGCTGTGAGGAATATTCGTTTTGAAAGAGTCTTTCCCTATTGATTTTATTACCAACGACTTCCTTGGCTTTTCTCGTTTAGAGAGCTTGTCAGAGGCTATTGAAGACCGCTATCATAGCTATTGCAGGAAGGAGCCTAGCGCGCGTCTGGGATATGGTGGGTCGCGCGCTATTTTAGGCCCCTCTACATTGTTGCAAGAGCTAGAGCAAGGGATCGCTCACTTTCATGGTGTTCCTGAGGCCCTTGTTTTACCCAGTGGTTTTGTTGCAAATACCGCGGTTTGCGCTCATCTGGCTTCGGCCGCGGATTATGTTTTGTGGGATGAACAGGTTCATATTTCAGTTTCCTATAATGTCTCCCTGTTTCTGCCAAATAAACACCAGAGTTTCCGTCATAATGATCTGAATCATCTGGAATCTTTACTCGCATCTTGTCAGAGGCAGGGGTTCAAGAAAGTATTCATTCTTGCCAGTTCCGTCTATTCCTTTAAGGGATCGTTTGCTCCTTTAGAGCAAATGATCTTTTTGTCACAAAAGTATCATGCTCAGTTAATCATCGATGAAGCGCACGCTGTTGGACTATTTGGAGAATCCGGTAAGGGATTATGTTCCTTGGTAGGATATGAGAATGTTTATGCAGTTCTTGTTACCTTTGGTAAAGCTTTGGGGGTCGTTGGAGCTGCTCTTCTATCTTCCTGTGATAAGAAACGGGATTTTATGAAAGAACCTATGGTGAGTCTTTCTACAGGGCTGCCCCCTCATACATTAGTTTCTATACAAGTTGCTTATGAGTTTCTCTCGAAAGAAGGAGAGACTGCACGAGTTCAATTACAACGGATTCGAGAGTATTTTGCTCAAAAGGTTCCTTCGGCTGCGCCAGGATTTGTGCAACCTCTTTCTCTCCCAGGAGTTTCTTCTCAGGACCTGTATCAGCGGTTAACTGCGTCTGGGGTACGAGTGGGGAGGTCAAAAGAGATTTTACGAGCTAATTTACATGCTTTTAATACCGAAGAGGAAGTGGACTTTTTAGTTTCTTTGCTTTTAGGAATGGCTGATCAGAAGAATGTGCTAACCGGATCTATGTCTACGATGCAGCGCACTTTAGAAGATAACTTTGCAGCTGCAAATGCATCCTGAAGCTGTTTATTGGCTGTAAGAATGTGGCGTGTTTTGATTAAAAATTGATAATGAAACAGGTCTTTGACCTTAAAATGGCCACAAGGAGATACGTCCATAAGAGCTGCTTGAGGGTCCAGATTTTGCTTGATTAGTGCATGCACCCGTTGAGCCTCGTTTAAAGTATATGCAGCGCATTTCCCGAGAAAAATACAACGGATTAATCTGGTAAAAGGAGGGTAATTACACGCCTTTCTTCCTAAAATTTCTTCCTTGTAAAAAGAAGGAAAATCTTGAGCTAAAGCGTGTGCTATCGTGGAGTTTTGAGGAAGAAATGTTTGAATCAAAACTTCTCCAGGGAGATAGCTACGCCCAGAGCGTCCCGTTACTTGTGTAATGAGTTGAAAGACTTGTTCTGCTGCGCGAAAATCAGGGATGTATAAGCCTGAGTCCCCGCTTAACACAACGGAAAGGGTGACTGCAGGGAAATGCATTCCTTTCGCAATCATTTGTGTTCCGATAAGAATATCTGCCTTCCCTGTCGCGAATTGTTTGATTAAAGAATCATGACTTCCTCGAAAGCGAGTGGTGTCAGAGTCGAGGCGTATAGTGCGGGCTGTTGGGAAAAATTCTTGAAGAAGAGCTTCTATTTTTTCTGTTCCAGCGCCTCGATATTGTAGAGTCATAGTTCCGTGGCATTGAGGACATGTGGTAATAGGCTTAGATAGTCTGGTGTTGCAAAGATGACATAGGAGAATTTGCTCGTTTTTATGAAAGGTGAGGATCATATCGCAATGAGGGCACTTCAAGGTATATTTGCAGGAAGAGCAGGATACGTTGGTATGAAAGCCTCGGCGATTAAAGAAAATAATCGTTTGTTCTCCTACTGCTAAACGTTGCTCAATGCTCCGAATGACCGTTGGGGAGAAAAGAAGTTTTTTTCGTGTTTTTTCTCTCTCCTTATTCATATCGATAAGGGAAACTTTGGTGGGAACGGATGTGGAAGCGCGTTTAGAAAGAACGGAAAGGGTATATTTTTTAGCTAGTGCATTGGTATAACTTTCTAAACTCGGAGTGGCGCTGCCAAGAATGACTGTGGCATTTGTGAATTTCCCTCGCATGACGGCGACATCTCGTGCTTGATAAAAAGGGGGTAAGTCACTCTGTTTATAGGCTCCGTCATGCTCCTCATCAACAATGATCAACCCTAGATTCTGCATAGGACAAAAAATAGCAGAACGCGGGCCTATGATGATATTAATTAATCCTCGAGAGGCCTTATGCCAGGTTTGAGTGCGCTCGCTATTGCTTAACTTGTAATGTAGCACCCCCACTTCGGAACCGAAGTGCATTTTAAAAAAGGAGAGGGTTTGAATCGTTAAAGTAACCTCTGGAACGAGAAGAATGACGCTTTTCCCTAAAGCCCTAGCTTTACGAATGGCTTGCAGATAGACTTCTGTTTTTCCACTCCCAGTCACTCCGAATAATAGGCACGTTTGAAACTGCGAGGTAACCAGTGATTGGGAGATTGTGTCAACCGCTGCTTGTTGCTCTGGAGTCAGCGTTGGCGATTCTGGAAGAAAGTAGTGCAGTTGTTCATCTTGAATTTCCAAACTAGCAGAGTCCACAATGCGGATGAAACCTTGTTTGACTAATGCTTCTAAAGTCTTGTTAGAGGAAGAGGTTTTCTTTATCAGTTCGGGGGGGGTGAGTGGACCTGTTGTTTTGAGTAATTTACGAAGTACGGCAACTTGAAGAGGATCTTTTAGAGATTTTACAATTTCTTGAGTGCGCTCAGCATTTTGCCCTAAGAACACGTTGTTTTGATGTTTGGTCGAGAGCGTCTGTGCATATACTGTAGGGAGGAATAGAGATAGAGTACTTCCTAAAGGACAAAAGTAGTATTGACTGATCCAGAAAACTAAATCAATGAGATCCTTAGAAAGGATGATTCCTTCATAACTGATGTCTATAATGGGTTGAATGACATCCACAAAATCTGAGGAGTCTTTGATTTTGAGAACAACAGCAAATTTGTACTTGTCCTGGGGAAGCTTTCTTTGCAGAGGAACCTTAACAACAGATCCCACAGCTACTCGGTTTTCCAATTCAGCAGGAATGCCATAGTCTAGGATTTTATTGATGTTCGCGCTGACTAAGACTTCTGCATAGAAGCGGAAAGATTGGTTAGTAGAGTCCATAAATCTCTTTTTAATTCTGAATCGTTTTCGTACTGGTAAGAGGAATAAATGGGTATGCAGGTTATTTTATCTTGCAAAATAGGATCGTGGTATTTGATTTGTGCGTGTTTATACCCGATTCTGGGTAAGGGAGCCAAACAAAAAGGATGGGAGAATTGGCTAAAATCAGACAAAGTTGTCTGATGAAAAAGAACAAGACGGGAAGGGAAAAGTTTTTGAGAGAGAATTTTAGCCAATCGATTAAAAAAAAGAATGTCATGTTCTTGAGTTTCATGGACAAAGATCCCGCAAGAGGCTCGTGCGGGTCGCTGCACATACTGTTTCAAGGCAGGATAATTCTCTTTTAGAAGCTCTTCATGAGAAAGTCCGGGATAAATAGGAACACAGGCCCATGTGTGACTAGTTTCTTTAGGCTGTTGAGAGACCGGCGGGATAACCAGAGTGGTAGAGGGTTTCTTTGGTTCTTGGGGAGGAGAAGAGGGGGGTACAGTAGAGTGATCAGGGGGAAGTTCGGTAGGTGGAGCTAAGTTGTCCTTCAAGTTAAGCGGTTCTTCTGGAAAATATAGTGGCACCAGTGTAGACGTGGCTGGGTAGGCCTTTTCCGTATAGCGATGAAAAATTTCTTGAAAAACAGCAAGTGCGTGCATGGCGTGTCGACTAAGTGCCCAGGTGGCAAGTGGGCTTTTGTTCCAGAGAGATAAGGGTATCAGCCCAGATGAATTCATTGCAATCTACGCATCACTATTGTCATATTAAAGGCTAAGAAAGCAATTCCTTACACGTAAACAAAGAGAAAACATTATGAGAAACTGGTTATTGGGGAGTCTGCTTATTTTCTGTATGTCTGCAACAGCTCCTTGTTTTGCAGCTAAGCGGCGTGCCGCAAGTTCGGAGAAAATAGGCAAGATTGCAGAGACTGGCATTCATTGGATGCCTTATCAAGAGGCTCTCAATAAGGCTCAGAAAGAAGACAAATTTGTAGCATTATTTTTTACAGGCTCCGATTGGTGTATCTGGTGCATGAGGATGCAAGAGCAAATTTTAACAACTGCGGCTTTTGTTGATTTTGCGAAGCAACATCTTTGTATGGTGGAGGTGGATTTCCCTCACAACGGGCAGCAAAGCCCAGAGCAAAAAGAGCAGAATCGTCAGTTAAAAAACCTGTATCAAGTAGAGGGATTCCCAACTCTTGTCTTGCTAGATGCTCAAGGTAGAGAAGTAGCAAAACTAGGCTTTGAGTATGGAGGCGGAGAAGCTTATGTTCACCGATTAAAGAAAGTATTGCGTCTCTCTTAAATCTCTCAAAAAAAAGTCTTTTTTTTTACAAAAATAAAGGAAGAGAAAACGGAAAAGTTTTCTCTTCCCAATTCAGAGGAAGAAAGCTTCTTATCCTCTCTTCAAAAATTCTCAGGTTTGATGTAGCATGGGTCTACTTAGGACCTTTAGGGTTGTCATAAGAAGAAAAACATTGCTACCATTTTTTAGCCAAAGGACGGTTGATGTCTGCAGAAGTTGAGTATTTGCGACACGAAGATTATTTGTTCAGAACCAACAAGTTAAAAGAAATCAGAGATTTAGGAATAAATCCTTACCCTTATCAATACACAAACTGTGTTGGGGTGCAGGAAATTCGTGATCGGGTTGCAGATACTGCATTAGGCGATAGCGAAGCAGCTTTTCGAAAAGAGACTCCTAAGGTGCGATTCGCAGGAAGACTCGTTCTTTTTCGTTCTATGGGGAAAAACGCTTTCGGGCAAATTCTCGATAATAACGCTAAAATTCAAGTTATGTTTAATCGAGAATTTTCTCAGGTAGAGGGATTATCCTCGGAAGCGGAGATCTCTCCGCTGAAATTTATTGAGAAGAAGCTGGACCTAGGGGATATTTTAGGCATAGAAGGTTATCTCTTTTTTACGCACTCGGGAGAGCTAACCGTTCTTGTCGAAACTGTGACGTTACTGTGTAAATCCTTAATTTCTCTCCCTGATAAACATGCAGGATTGGCGGATAAGGAAATCCGTTATCGTAAACGTTGGGCTGATCTCATTTCATCAGAGGAAGTTCGCACCACATTTTTAGCAAGAAGTCGGATTCTTAAGTTGATTCGTGAATATATGGATCAGCAGGGCTTTTTAGAAGTGGAAACTCCTATTCTTCAAACAATCTACGGAGGGGCAGAAGCAACGCCTTTTGTTACCACATTAAAAGCCTTACATGCAGAAATGTTTCTAAGAATCTCTCTGGAAATTGCATTAAAAAAAATCCTTGTGGGCGGGGTGCCGCGTATTTATGAAATTGGCAAGGTATTTCGTAATGAGGGGATCGATAGAACGCACAATCCAGAGTTCACCATGATCGAGGCTTATGCCGCGTATTGGGATTATAATGAAGTGATGAACTATGTGGAAAACCTTGTTGAGTATATTGTGCGAGCTTTAAACAATGGGGATACTAAAGTATCGTACTCCCATTTGAAATCTGGCCCTCAAATTGTGGATTTCAAAGCTCCTTGGATCCGTATGACTATGAAGGAAAGTATTTCGGTATACGGGGGCGTTGATGTCGATCTGTATTCAGATCAGGAATTGCGAAATATTCTGAAAAAGGAAACATCTCTTCCAGAAAAAACCTACATTTCTGCTACCAGAGGAGAAATGATAGCTTTATTGTTTGATGAGCTTGTTTGTGACAAGCTTATTGCGCCGCATCACATCACGGACCATCCATTAGAAACCACGCCTCTTTGCAAGACACTGCGTTCCGGAGATGAAACTCTAGTGGAAAGATTTGAGAGCTTCTGTTTAGGGAAGGAACTCTGCAATGCGTATTCAGAGCTTAATGATCCTCTGCAACAACGAAAATTGTTAGAAGAGCAAATGCAGAAAAAAGCTTTGAATCCTGATAGTGAGTACCATCCTATAGATGAAGAATTTTTGGAAGCTCTCTGTCAAGGAATGCCGCCAGCAGGAGGATTCGGAATAGGAATAGATCGGTTAGTTATGATGCTAACAGATGCTGCATCTATTCGAGATGTTCTATATTTCCCTGTTATGCGGCGTATAGAAACCAAACAAGACTAAATTTTCTTTACCCTTATCCCGGTTTTGCCATCTTCAAGGGCGAAACCGCGGGATAAGATCTCGTCTCGAATCCTGTCTGCTTCTTGCCAATTTTTAATTTTTCTAGCAGCTTCTCTTTTTTCTACAAGAAGTAGTACGTCTTCAGGAATATCCTGTTGGGAAAAAGGCAAAACTCCTAGCACTTGGTCTATTCGTCTCAATAAGGAAAGAATATATTGCGCATCTTGTTTAGAAAATATGCAAGGAGCCGTTGCCTCTTGCGCAGCTTGGCGGTCAATCATTCCATTGATTTTTCGCACAAAATCGAATAAGGCTGCTAGAGCAGAGGAAATATTTAAGTCGTTCGTAATGGAAGAAACAAAAATTTCTAAAAATTCTTGGCAGGAGGCTCCTACTTCCGGATGAATGCTGTCCTCTAGATAAGAAGGATCCTCTAGTCTACTAATGAAATCCCTCAGGCGCTTAAGAGCTTGGCGGGAGGCTTGTAATCCTTCTTGAGTGAAATTTAGTTGGGTTCTGTAGTGTCCTTGCAGCAAGAGATAACGCACTTCTGCCCCTGAAAATCCTTGGTGCAGCAGATCTCTCAACGTGAAAAAATTTCCTAAGCTTTTAGACATTTTTTTCCCATCAACGAGAAGATGATGGGAGTGCAGCCAATAACGAACGAAAGGTTTATGTGATAATGATTCGGATTGCGCAATCTCATTCTCATGATGAGGGAAGATATTGTCTATGCCTCCAGCATGAATATCCAAGGACTGACCAAGAAGAGATATAGACATGATGGAGCACTCTAAATGCCAGCCGGGGCGCCCTTTTCCAAAAGGGCTGTCCCAGAAAATTTCTCCGTCCCTAGCAGGGTCGTAAGCTTTCCATAAAACGAAATCGCATAAGTTATCCTTATCATACTCATCTGTATCTACGCGAGAAGTCTGCCGCAATTCTTCCAAGTTCAGGTGCGATAGAGCTCCGTAATTCGGAAACTGGCTAATGGAAAAATAAACAGACTGGTCCTGCCCCACATAAGCAACTCCTTGATCGATAAGCTGTTGAATAGCTTCTATCATTTGGGGGATGTAATGGGTAGCATGGGGACAAGCATCCGCTTTTAAAATATGCAAGGTTTCTAAATCAGCAAAAAATGCATCAATATAGGGTTGGCAATATTGTTCAAGGGAACAGCCTTTCTTACGAGCTCCAGCTAAAGTCTTGTCATCCACATCTGTAATGTTCATTACGTGATAGACAGAGTACCCTAGAAAAAGAAGGACTCTTTTTAGCAAATCTTCAAAAACATAGGTGCGAAAATTTCCTATATGAGCGTAATCATAAACAGTGGGACCGCAAGTATAAAGTTTGACGGGATCATTAATGGGAAGAAAACGTTCTTTTTCTCGCGACAGGGTGTTGTACAGAAATAAGTCTATGGCATGATTCATGTAAAAAAGCCTTGTTTTTGGTGCTGCTAGAGCCAATCCTCCCCTCATGATAAGCAACCTTTTGTGCTTAGTCTATAGAATTTTTCCTTA
>SAMEA3663006__coassemble_220_pt1 | contig 39287 bp, 36 predicted proteins | sample SAMEA3663006__metabat2_low_PE_018 | metagenome-assembled genome bin SAMEA3663006 (sample SAMEA3663006) | pig gut metagenome | biome: pig gut; feature: pig-associated habitat; material: faeces | place: France | collected 2012 | reverse complement strand
CAGCTAAAGGAATTACTTTTTGTAAATAGGTAAGATTCGTTAAATAATCCGTTCCTATTGTTTGATTTAAAAAAGAACTTAATCGCTTATTGGAAAGAGCTAACCAACGTCTAGGTGTAATCCCGTTAGTCACATTAATGAATTTATCAGGGAAAAACTCGACAAATTCTTTAAATAATGTAGTTTTTATAAGCTGAGAATGAAAAGTTGAGACCCCGTTTACCTTATGCGTCCCAACAACAGCTAGATTTGCCATGTTCACAAACTTCGAACTTCCCTCCTCTATAATTGAGAGAGCCCGACGCTTATCATTATCTCCTGGATATTTTTGAGAAACTTTTGCTAGCCAACGAGCATTAATCTCGTAAATAATCTCTAAATGGCGCGGGAGCACCTTAGAAAATAAGTCTAAAGACCATCTCTCTAACGCTTCTGGAAGAATCGTATGGTTCGTATAGTTAAATATTTTTGTTGTTGCGTCCCAAGCAACATCCCAATTCAATTCCTCGCGATCCACTAAAAGACGCATCATTTCCGCAATACCTAGAGCAGGATGCGTATCATTCAATTGGACAGCGACTTTTTCCGGTAACCTATCTAAAGAAAGATGTGTCTTTGTGTAACGACGAAGAATATCTTGTAACGTAGCAGATACAAGAAAATATTCCTGTTTAAGACGTAACTCCTGCCCTTCAGAAATAGAATCATTAGGATAAAGTACTCGGGTAATATTACTTGCTAATGCAATATCTTCAATGGCTCGAATATAATTTCCATGATTAAAATAGCTAAATTCAAAGCCATGGCGAGATTGAGCCTGCCATAAACGCAAGGAGTTCACTGTATCGTTATTGAATCCCGGTACAGGAACATCATAGGCCATGGCTAAAATTTCTTGGGAGTCCACTAGCTCGGCGACATCCCTACCCCTTGAATCCGTGCTGTGCTTTACTTTTCCATAAAAATGTATAGGATACAAATATTCTCCCCTACATATCTCCCAAGGGTTGCCGTAGCGTAACCACTCATCAGGCGACTCAACTTGGTATCCATTCTCTATTTGCTGATCAAAAATTCCGTAATCATAACGAAGACCATACCCATAGGCAGGAATGCCGAGAGTTGCCATAGAATCAAGAAAACATGCTGCTAATCGACCTAACCCCCCATTTCCAAGACCTGCATCATGTTCCATTTCAACAAGCTGGTTGAAATCATAACCAAGATCCGACAAAGCCTCTGTCACTAAATCTAAGAGTCCCAAGTTCAATAAATTACTTTTCAAGCTCCTTCCTAACAAAAATTCCAGGGAGATATAGTAAACACGCTTTACATCATTCTCATAATAGCTACTTTGTGTCTTTAGCCATCCTTTAGCCATCCACTCCAATACAGTTTTAGCGACAGCTGTAAAAATATCCCTGGTTGATGCGGATTGAGGGGTTTGGACTACTCCACAATACATCCTTTCAAGAATAGCTTGCTTCATAGATTCCACATTGATCTTCGTCCGGTCAAAATGCATAGGGGTTGCTCTCGTAAAGAATTTGTTGGTTTTTGAATAAGAAATCTTAAATTTAAAAAAAAGTTTTCTATTTCTAGAAAGCCATGGGGTGAAGAGTCTTGATATTCGGTAAAAAATCAAGTAAAATATTTGCCTTTTCAGTTAAGGAGGCTTTATGGTTAAAGCTCATGAGTATGGTTGCTGGGGGGGCAAAGGGAATAATATCTTTACTTTGCAAGATGTGAATTCAGGCCGAACAGAGACAACTTCTAAGACTTCCTCTGGTCCTATAAAATCCAGTTTAGCAACAAAAATTGCGCGCATTGCAGAAGGGGTCGCTGTTGCAGCAGGCGTGGTTCTTTCGCTCATTACGTTTGTTGCCGCAGCTATTACCCTCCCCGTTGGCGCAACATGCGTTCTTATCCTAATAACCCAACTAACATTTGCCGTAATTCTTGCATATAGGCTTTACCACATCATTAGGGGAGACCGGAGCGCAGAAACTCCTCACATTCAGGCACAGACTCGACTTTAAAACACATTAAAACAGTGAAGAGACGGGGCTGCCCCGTCTCTTTCCCTTTAATCTACAATAAAATCCAGACTCTGATAAGCGGATGAAAGTCGCTTTGTTAGTTCTTGTATTGCGCAGGAGATATCACTTTCTCTATCGCCTTCCTCTAGTTTTTGCGAAATGGCTCGAATTGAGGAAATCACTGTGGAGTGATCTCTAGAGAAAACTTCTCCGATTTTTACATAAGACAGAGAAAGTTTTTGTCTGCACAAGAACATCGCAACTTGTCTAGGGAAAACATACTCTCTGGACTGAGAACGCCCTAAAATACTTTCAGGAGAAACTCCGTAATACTGCGCCGTAGCACGAACAATACCGGAGGGGGTTAAGCGAATATTCTCCGCCGCCTGCAACACATCTTGCAACAGGACCTCTATGTCTCCTTGATATAAGAGCTGATGCGATAACTTTTTATAAGCAACTCTTTTTGCTAACATGTTGAGAGCATGCAATAAGGATTTTACATGCGAAGACAAAGCCTGTATTAGGAAATCCAAAGCTGTTTCCTCTATACGAATATTCAGCTTTTCTGTTTTTCGTTCCAAAAAGTTTTTCAAGCCTTCTCTTGTTAAAGGACTAACAGGAATCGCAATTCCCCACTCAAAACGGCTAATCAACCGTTCTTCCATAGCTTTGAGCTCTCCAGGAGCAAAAGTAGAAGAAATTACGATTAATTTCCCGTCGGTATGCAAAGAGTTGAATGTATGAAAAAACTCTTCTTGAGTAGCGCCTTTTCCAGAAAGGACCTCAATATCTTCAATAAACAACGCTTCTACATTACGATAAAACGCACGAAAACGCTGCATTTCTCCAGAACGAATAGCCGATACTAGATGTTCTGTGAACAGATCTGACGAAACATACAAAGTTTTTACTCCGGCTTCGCGTAAACCTGCAACAGCAGCTTGCATCAGATGTGTTTTTCCTGAACTTTCCGGGCCAAATAAATAGATAGGATTAAAAGGAAATCCCTTACTCTGCTCAGAAACTTTAGCAAATTCTTGAAGAATCCTTACTGGTAAATCATTTTCTGGAGTCACGAGAAAGTTCGCAAAGGACATCTGCGGATCAGTGTCTCCATACTGCATCGTGAAATAAGCTGTTTTTTCTTGCTGTATTTGAGTCTCTTTAAACGGCGCAGATTTGTCTAAGGAGGTTACACGAACACGGATTGGTTTTCCGTTATTATTGATGAGACTAGCCTTAACTTTATGGCGAACATGCTCTTCGAACCAAGTTACTTGGAAAGAATCTTTTGCCTCTAAATACAAGTTACACGCATCAAAGCACAAGACTTTCAAAGACCTTAGCCACTTATTGACTGTATCTACCCCAATTTCTTTTTCTTGTAGCAAAAGGAACTCTTCCCAAGCCCGCATAAAAACATCTCAGCTAAATAGTTTTTAATAAAAACTATTCTAATTAAAAAACAGAACTATTTGCCTTATCGGCTTTCTCTATCTCTTCTTATTAACAATCACTTCATGCTGCAAATGTTTTTCATCCAAAATTTTGTTTGTTACCCACTGTTGAATAACCCCAAGCAACATAGAAGAAAGCCAATAAATATTTAACCCAGAAGGGAAATTATAAAACATAAAAGTAAATAATAGCGCCATCATAGTACCCATAGCTTCCTGCTGACGCTGTTGATCCGAAACTGGCCCAGATCTTTTAACTGCAGAAATTTTTTGCTGAGCAAACATGACAATCCCCAATAAAAAGGGGAGAAGATGAAACTCTTTTCCAAAGAACCATATAGGAGTTTCCCAGGAAAAAAGAACATCCGGAGCTGTCAAATTATCAATCCACCCAGGAATAAAACTTGCCCCTCTCAATAAAAAGGAAGACTTCAACAAATCAAACATCGCTATAAGGAACGGTATCTGAACAAGCAAAGGAAGACAGCCGGTTATCGGATTTACCTTATTGACCTTATACAAAGCCATGATTTCCATCTGAGCTCTTTTCGGCTCGCGCTTGTATTTCTGCTGAATATCTTGAATGTATGGGGAGAGCTTTTGCATACGACGCATGGATCGGATAGACCATGCGTTCAGAGGATAAAGCAAAAGTTTGAGTACAATTGTCAATAAAATGATCGAAATTCCCCAAGAACCTGTTAGAAATTTGAAAAATTTCATTATAACGAATAACAGAGCGGCGAAAGGCTCAGTTATGAAACTGAAAAATCCTCTAAAAGCTATCGCATCAATATATTCAGGAGTTTCTCCTTTAGAGTTTGTATAGGCTCTGTCTAAAGCTTTCAAAGTAGGCTCTGATAGAGGGCCTGCGTATACCATGAACTGATAACGTCCCGCTTCTTTAGGTAAAGGAAGCATAGCCGTATAACCAGGATATTTGGAAGCAGGATAGGCCTGATCTCTTAGGGAAAGTTGTGAAAGTCGTGTAGGCACAGTATTCCCAGGAACGAGAGAAGATGCATACCCTACAGGAAGCTGTGTTTGAGGAGCAAGAATCACCCCAAAATATCCATTAGAATTCAGAATCCATTGAGGAGAAGCATCATTACGTACTAACAAGGGGTCTTTTGCTTTAGGTAATTTTACATTAAAAAGATCACCCTTATTTTTTTTCACCGCGTGATACTTCACCGCTGGAACGAAAGCGTTGGACATAATCTCAACCTCAGGCACTCCCGAAGTGATCCACAAGTCTTCCTGTTCTCGAGTAGTTTGAATTTCTAGCTCAAAAGCGTAAGGCTGCTCCCCTAGATGATAAGTTTTGCGAATACCGCCATCCCCGCTTTCCAAAACAAGGGTTTTATCATCAAATGAAACCACTCGAAACCCTGTTGCCACAGGCGAAGACAGCTCTCTCCCAGAGACTATATTCAAAGCTTGGTACTGAGGAGGAACCATTTTTTTAGTACCCGACAGTATTCCTCGTCTAAGCAAAGGATAATAGCCTCCTACAACGTCCGATACATTCTGACGCTGAGAATCCACAGCTTTAACCCCTGGGAAAGAAGCTTCAGCTGGAGCGCTAACCACTAGCTCTCTATCAAAACCTATCTCATTAACAATGCTCTTATTCCCTTCGTGATCGGAAGCAAAAGGAAGGTTAATTCCCTCTACCGCCCCACTTTCCTGAGAGACTATAACCTGCATATACTCATTAGAAAGCATATAATAACTTCCCGTTGCTGCAGGCTTTTCCTTATCTGCAAAAACTACAGCTCTTGCCATGGGAAGATCTAGAGACTCGACACATTCCTCTTTAGAATTGTAGATGCCTAATGGAACGAACTCATTCCCCGTATTGAGAAAAACCAGAGAGGTTCCGTAAATAGCGCCTTCTTTATTCGAAATCTTGCCGTCTTTATACTCTCCCTGGAAAACCAGAGGCTCTTGGTTTCTACGAAACTCTGCCACTAAAACAGGAAGAGCATCTTGTTGATTAGGAAGATAAACGGATCCTCCTTTCGACGAGACGTCTTGTCCAGATTCTCCATACAAAGAAACAAGAATCCCCCCGAAAGTGCTCGTTTGATCTATCAAACTCCAGGAAGTTCCCTTAGAATATACTTCCGAAAGCGACCCTCCTTTTGTTAATAGAAGAAGCCGATTTCCTAAGCGCACGGCATATTGATTAACAGATTCCTCCTCTTCCGGAGAAGCGGTCCAAGGAACAACGCTCAGCAGCTCTGTTGAAGCTAATATTTGCTCTGAAATAGCTCGCTGTTTTTTTGCCTGGGCCTGGCAAGATTTCAAATCCTGATATCCAAAGAAAATTTGGCACCCTAAAAATGCTGCGCTTACTAAAGAAACAAATAATAACGTTCGTTTATTCATTCTCTTCCGAGGTGGATTCTCTCATGACGGAGATGGAAGCCTCGTTCCTATCACGGTTGCTTTAATTCCCTAATCAACAAAAATCTCTGTAATAAAGATGCTCTTTTCCGCTTTTTTTAGAGAAGCTCATCCTTGCTCTCAATAATTAAGCCCCCTTCTTTCGAATAGAGCTTCACATTATGAAACTTAGCTCATTTTATAGAGGGATTCTTTTCCTTGCACTTGTAAAATACCTTCTTCTCTCGTTCATAAAAAAGTTTAATGTACCCCCCCCCTAGAATATCAGGCGGTGCCAGCCTTATTAAGTTGCCAAATTTCACACGGCTTTCTTTTTGCTCGCAATCCAAAGAATAGCGCCTCCCAAAAAAATCATAGGAATAGATAACCATTGTCCTATGGTAAAAAAGCTTCCTTCCTCAAGCCACGCTCCCTGATGCGTTTTGAAAAACTCTGCACAAAAGCGAATACCGGCTACCCCAATCAGAGCTCCAGCAGCACTATATCCAGAACCTAAACGAATGGAACCTCGATAGCAAAGTCGGTACAAAATACAAGAAAGCAACAAATAGCCTACCCCTTCGTACAACTGAACTGGATGTCTGGGAATCAAATTTCCATCATTAGAGAAAATAACTCCCCAGGGCATAGATGTCGGGGTCCCCAAAATCTCTTGATTCATAAAATTCCCTATGCGAATCGATAGAGCAGCCCCTCCAAATGCAGCTCCACAAAGATCGCAAATATAAGTCAAAGATAGCATAGGTAAACGACGTATATGTAATCGAGAAAACGCTGCAGCCCAAAGAATCAAAGCGGCAATAGCTCCGTGACTAGAAAGCCCACCCTTCCATATTTTTATGATTTCCAAAGGATGCTCAAAATAAAATCTTCCCCCATAGAAAAGGACGTAGGCAACTCGAGCTCCGATGATAATAACTAAAAGAGCTCCCAAAGCAAAATTTTCTAAACTCGTTCTAAGTTCTTTGCGTAGCGCAGAGTCTTTGCAAAGCGCTGTTGCTAGCCTAATCCCCGCAAAAGAGGATAAAAAAATGCCTAAAGAAAAAAAGATACCATACCATGATAAGTGAAGCCCAACTCGCGGGAAAGACAAAAGAGTCCTAGACTGTTCCCAATGTATCACGTCTTATCACCTCTCTTAAAAAGAAACATTTTTTCTAAAAAAAAGCCTATGCTGAAACTTTTTTGTGAGCAATCTTGCAAAAATAACTTCTTTCTACAGATTTCTCCCTCCACCATCTATATTAGTTGCTTTTTGAAAATACTCATGGTAGAGTTCTCTTTAATACATAAGTTCCTCTGGTCTTTTGCGCAAGCTTACAAGAGTGTTAGCAAGGGCGTAAAAAGGAATCGATTTTCTCACCGAGTATATTATGCGAAGATCCTGGTTACTAGCTTCTTTCAGCCTTTTATCTTTGACTGCGACAACCCTTTCTAGTTGTTCTGTATCGACTTCTGGTAGTTATAATGCCAGGCTATATACCAAGGGAAGCAAGGCTAGAGGAGTTGTGGCCATGCTTCCTGTTTTTTATCGAACAGAAAAATCCGCAGAGATGCTTCCCTGGAATTTGCAGGCAGAATTTTCCGAAGAAATCTGTAAGCGTTTACACTCATCTGATAAACTGCTTTTAATCAAACACCACGCTCCAGCCGGTGTTGCTGCACAGTTTTTCTCTCCTACTCCTAACATCTCTCCCGAATTGGCTGCTCAGTTATTACCTGCAGAGTTTGTGGTTGCTACAGAAATTTTGGAACAAAAAACAACAGAAGATATTTTAAACCCTTCTATCTCAGCCTCTGTTCGTGTGCGAGTTTTTGACATTCGTCACAATAAAATTTCTATGATATACCAAGAAATTTTGAACGCAAATCAACCTCTCGCTTCCGGTAGCAGCGACTACTATCGTTACGGCTGGCGCTCTAAAAATTTCGATTCAACCCCCATGGGACTCATGCATCAGAGATTGTTTAGAGAGATCGTGGCTCGAGTAGAGGGATATGTCTGCGCAAATTACTCTTAAATATGGCAAGTTTAGGACTTTTGCTTGTTTTTGCAGGAATCTCGGCCTTTCTATCGAAAGGTCTTTTTGTATGGCCTACCCCTGAAAAACATCGCGCTTTGCCGTTCGTCCTGGTATGCATGGGAGCGGCATTGTTTCTTTTACCGGCGCTATTTCCGACCGAAACCCTCTTCTCCTCCACATCCGTATCACAAGTCTCTTTTCACGGCGTTTTTGTTTTCAGCGCTTTTCTTTTTTTCCTATTAGGACTGCCTCTCCCTATTACAAAGTCTATTTTGTATGCAGGGAGCTCTTCCAGCACGACTTCCTGGCTATCTGCTGCAAAATCCGGCGTGCGCATGTGGGTTGTTACGGTTACAGCAACCCAAATATTAGCGCGATCATTACAATGGATCTTCCCCCTTATTCTACCAAGTCGCCTTTTTCAAGAGCAGGTCATTACAGAAGAAGTTCGAGAACATCTCTCGCAGGATCCAAAATTTTTGTATATTTGCTGTATAGCCGTGCTCATTCCTATTGCAGAAGAAATCTTTTTCAGAGGAATACTCCAAAACTTTTTTAAGAACACGCTTTCCAGACACAAAGCAATCGTGGCAAGTTCTCTTATTTTTGCGGTTACGCACACAGAAGCTTCTTTGGGAAGTTTGATTTTTGTTCCGACATTGTTCGTTTTTTCGCTATGCGCAGGCTCTATTTACGAGAAAACACGGCATATAGCCGCCCCCATCACCTTACACATCCTCTTCAATAGCTGCCAACTAATCCTGCTGTCTTTATAAGGAGAGAATAAAAGAAGGTAAGCCAGAGAAAACTCCTAGCACAAGAGGACCATCCTTAGGGCTGCTACCTTCCGATCCTGACCCGGTTCAGAAGTCTCTCATCTTAAGAGGTCCCCAGCTTACGCAATCTTTGGTATCATAAATACAGTTTTCTCTCAACGTTCTTTACTTAAATTTTATTAAGAAATTTTCTCTTGCTCTTTCATTCGAGACCAATATTCCTCAGCCTCTTCTAAAGAAATTTTGTTATGAGGATCAAAAACATGCGGAGATCGACGACGCAGTTTTGCTATTGCTTCAGTAAAAACTTCGTCGGCCTTAAGTTTGCCTTCTCTTTCCAATAAGAAACACAAAGTTAATACCAAAGTAAGAACATCTCCAGCTTCCGAAGCAATCTCAGATGAGGTCTTATTTTCTTGAACAGCATCTGCCAACTCCTGACACTCTCCTGCTATGTGACGTAGCATAGAATCAATATTTTGCAAGCTAGTCCAAGGACAAACTCCTTGCAACGCCATTGCTCGCGAAACTGCTGCAAGCTGTAAAATATACTGTTCTTCCATAATCCAAATTCCTGTGTTCCTAAAAAAGTGAGTGATGCGAATACTAAAAAAACACTAAACACATTTCTTACTTAGCCTTTCTAAGGCTTTCCATCTACTGAAGAGTTCTCCCCCTGCCTAGAGAAAAAGTGGATTTCTTCTAGCATTTTTTATAGATAATAAGAATAATCCAGGTCCGCTCATAATAACCCGAGTAGCATGTTCTCTTCAGTGATTATTGTTTTAACTGCTGTCTTCGTCTTGTGCTCGGGGTTTATTTCTTTATCACACATAGCTCTATTCTCGCTTCCTTCGTCTCTTATAGTCCACTACAGTCACTCAAAAAACAAGCGGCTTAGACAAATTGCCAACCTTATGGCTTACCCTAATCATTTGTTGATTACTTTAGTTTTTTTCGATATCGGGATCAATATTGGGGTACAAAACTGCATAGCCACACTAGTTGGAGACTCAGCATCTTTTCTATTTACCGTAGGAATCCCTCTTGCTTTAACGCTGATTTTGGGAGAAATCATCCCTAAAGTCATAGCAATCCCTTACAACGCTCGAATTGCTCGTTTGGTAACCCCCATCATCTTTGTCTCAACGAAAAGTTTTCGTCCTATTTTTGATTGGGCTATTTCTGGCATTAATTTTATTGTTCAAAAAATGTTAATCCATCAAGAGAGCGATTTCATTCAGCCTCAAGAATTAAAAGAAGTCCTACGCAGCTGCAAAGACTTCGGAGTCGTAAATCATGAGGAAAGCCGATTGCTGTTTGGCTATCTTTCGATGGAAGAAGGAAGTATTAAAGAAAGAATGAAGCCTAAACAAGAAATTGTTTTTTACGATGTTCTTTCTCCTATTGAAAATTTGTATCGATTATTTTCTGGTCAACGCTATTCTAGAATTCTAGTCTGTAGAGATGGTCTACAAAATCTTTTAGGTGTTTGTTCTGCAAAATCTTTGATTCTCCATAAAGAAAAAATTCAATCCGCTGACGACCTTCTTCCTCTTCTTCGGAAACCCCATTACATTCCTGAAACAGTATCTGCTAAAACTGCTTTATATCACCTAGCTAAAGAAGATAGCGGCCTAGGCATCATCATTGATGAATATGGATCTATAGAGGGATTGGTTACCCAAAATGATCTCTTTGAGATTGTTTCTAAAGAAGTTGCTCATAACCGTCCCGTTTCTAAACAATTTGCTCACTCAGACAAAAATGTAGTTGTCGCAGCAGGAACTTATGAGCTTTCTGATTTTTATGATCTGTTTGGTGTAGATCTTCCTACAACTTCAAATTGCGTTACAATCGGTGGGTGGCTTACCGAACAATTAGGAGAGATTCCAGAAACTGGAACCAAACTAACCTGGGGACAATTCGTATTTCAAGTACTAGACGCCGCTCCTAATTGTGTAAAGCGGGTGTATATAAGGAAAACCCATGGAAACTAACTCTTTTTTCTTCTGGCTAGGAGTTAACCTCTTTTGTATTTTTATCCAGGGGTTCTTTTCTATGATGGAAATGGCGTGCGTATCTTTTAATCGCGTGCGCTTGCAATATTATCTTACCAAAAGCAATAAAAAGGCTTCTTATATCAATTTCCTGATTAGACGCCCCTATCGCCTATTTGGGACCGTTATGTTAGGAGTAAATATTGCTCTACAGATTGGTTCTGAGTCATCCAGAACATGTTACAGCCTCTTAGGCATCCCTCCTGAATATGCTCCTGCAACCCAGATCTTTTTAGTTGTTATCTTCGCAGAACTACTTCCTTTGGCTATTTCTCGAAAAATTCCAGAAAAAATAGCCCTGAAAGGAGCTCCTATTCTTTATTGCGCGCACTATCTTTTTTACCCACTTATTCAATGTGTTGGCGGCATCACTAACATGATTTATTTCATGTTAAATATTAAAGAAGAAACCCTTCAATCAACGCTTAGCCGAGATGAGCTCCAAAAAACATTAGAAACACATCATGAGGAACAAGATTTCAATGTTATTGCGACAAATATCTTCTCCTTAAGCGTAACTTCTGTAGAGCAAGTGTGTCAATATTTAGACCAAATCCCCATGCTATCAGCAAAAGCTTCCGTAGAAGACTTTTGCCAATTAGTACGTCGCCACAGGCTAGACTTTGTTCCTGTTTACCACAAAGTTAAAAAAAATATCGTAGGAATTGCTTTTCCGAAAAACCTTATCAATCGGAATCCTTCGGATCCTGTTGTTCCTTATCTGAACTCCCCATGGTTTGTGACAGCAAAGTCTAAACTTATTCATGTTATTCCAGAATTTCGTAAAAATAGCTCAAACGTAGCTATCGTTTTAAATGACCAAGGAGAACCTATGGGGGCCTTGGGATTGCATTCCGTATTCAAAACACTGTTCAATACCAGAAATATTGCTCAATTAAAGGCTAAGCCAACTTCCTTGATTGAGCGTACTTTTTCCGGAAACACTCCGTTACATGAAATAGAAAACGACCTCAATATTTCTTTTTCAGATAGCGAGTGTAAAACTATTGCCCAACTTATGTTAAAGCTTCTCGACACGCCTCCGGAGGTAGGATCTTCTATCATTATCAATGGCTTGCTATTAGAGGTGAAAGAGATTTCCTTATCCAGCATCAAAACTCTTTCCATTAAAGACACTTTACAATGATTAGGCGTACTGCTGTAAATGCTGTACAACCTGAATCACTTTTTGAGCCGCAACCAAGACGTCCTCTTCTGAAAGCAAATGGCTAAACGAAAATCTTAGCGTTGCTAATGAGATCTCTCGCGGGACCTTCATCGCTGTCAAAGATTTAAAAACCGAAGTCGTCCCTGAAGAACATGCGGAACCGAACCCGCAAGCAACACCTTCAAGATCTAAAGCTATCTGTAAGACCTCGCCTTCCAACCCAGGAAAAGCTATCGCAGAAAGATTGCTAACCCGAGAGTCTTCTTGACAAAGCACTACGCTATCTGGAAGAGCTTCTCGTATACGCGATTCAAAAGTATCTCGATAGGAGCGCATAGTCTGAGAGATGCTTAATTGATCTGCCAATATTTTTTTGAAAACATACTGTAAGGAAGCGATTCCGTGGATATGCTCCGTCCCAGAACGACTTCCTCCTTGTTGCCCACCTCCTAAAAGCATCGGAGATAGTTTCATTTGAGGAGCAATAAGAAGCACACCTATCCCAGACAGAGCATGAATCTTATGGCCCGAAAAAGCTAACATGGAGACTCCCTCTGGGACGCGAATCACCTCTTTCCCCACAATAGCTGTTGCATCGACTATAAGCATCAATCGTCGTTCTTTAGCAAATGCAGCAATAGCCTCAAGATCAATCCTTGAGCCAATCTCACTATTCACCCATCCTAAAACAATGGCCGAGGTATCCTCCCGCACAGCCTCCTTAATCTGTTCTAAAGAAATAACACATTTCTTTGGAATAGGATCTAAATAAGTAACGGAAAGATTTGCTTTTTTTAAAGGTTCGATAACCGCAGGATGTTCCATGCTAGACGTAATAACGTGGCTTCCTGCAGGAATATTTTGAATAGCTAAATTAAGACTTTCTGTTGCTCCAGCAGTGTAAATTACTCGACACCGATCAAAACCTAAGGCTTTTTCTATCAACAACGAGGTCTCTTTAATCAATTGTTTTGTTTTTTTCCCAAAACCGTGAATGCTAGAGGGGTTCCCGAAACCGCCCTCTTCTACAAATAGAGAATGTAAAAACATCAAGATGCCTGGATCTAAAAAAGCCATGGCATTCGTATCTAAATATATCGCCATAAAAATTAACGCATCCGAACAAGTACAACAGTAGCATTATCTTTACCGCCCCGACTATTGGCTAGAGAAATAAGAATATTCCCGCCCTCTTCTAGGGTAGTTGTTTGCGTTAATACCTCTAGCATGTCATGATCAGAAACCATGCTAGTTAATCCATCAGAACAGAAAACAAACAGATCCTCTTTCTCATAAAATATCTCTCGAATATCCGGAGACACATGAGGACGACTTCCCAAAACGTTTGTCAGAACGTGCCGCCCAGGATACCTATTCATACTTTGTTTTGGAAGCCCATATCGAGCAGCCAAGTGATTTGCAAGAGAGTGATCTTCTGTTAATCTTTCTAAGATCTTATTTCGCAATCTATAGACACGACAATCCCCCACATGAAATAGCCAAGCCTTCCCTCTACGGAATTGCATACCACTCAAGGTTGTTCCCATTCCTTTAAATTGTTCGTTCAACAATCCCTGACGATAGATCGATAAATTTACTTCTGATAAAATAGTTTTTATAGATTCTTTATACTGTTCGTCTTCGAAACGCGCCAAATCCATTTTGCGCAGATCTACGAGTTCCATAAGATTGCAAACAGCTTCATAAGAAGCTACCTCTCCTGCACGACGCCCTCCCATTCCATCTGCGATGGCAATAATTTGGGAATCACGATTCACCTGCCAAAAATCTTCGTTATTATTCCTGACTAAACCAATGTCGCTTAACCCAAAATATTCAAATTCCGCAACAGTCATTACACCCTCTCCGTCTAGGAGCTTGCCATAGACGGTCGATACACTCGCTAATCGCTTAAGATCTTCGGAGATATATCAAAGATTTTTTTTAAAAAGAATGCAAACTTTCAGCCCTCACAGACAACCCGTAAGCCTATTCAACACCCAAAGTAAAAATAATTTTTAACGACCTGCTATTTTTTATGGAGCCATCTAAACAGAAGCATTTTGCTCTGCCAAAAAACCTTACTCAAGTATAGTTTGGTATTGAAAAATGCTTTTCTTCTAATAAGCCGTACTCAGAGGATCGGTACAATGACGACGTGGACTTTAAATCAAAATAACCTCACAAAATTTCTGACCCATGCTCAGTTAGAACCCTCTTTGGAACGGGAAAGCGGCTTAATTTACATTACAGTTCCTGCTGGAGAGCATGAACTTCCTCTTTTTTTCGTCATTCGTAACGAAGGAGAAGTCCTACAGCTCGTTTGTTATTTCCCATATCAAATACAACAGGGCCAACGAGATGCTACAGCAAGACTTTTACACCTTGTTAACAGAGACATCGACATTCCAGGATTTGGAATGGATGAAGAACAGAACATTATTTTCTATCGTCTTGTCATTCCTTGCCTAAAGGGAGAAATCAATGAAGATTTACTACGGGTGTACATTGATACAATCAAATTGATTTGTGATAGCTTCTTCCATGCCATAGGGTTGATCTCGACAGGCAACATGGATCTCGATGAATTAAAAAAGCAAGCAAGCTCGGAAAATAACCACCCTCATTAATACAAGCTTTAGAGGACCCCGTGCCGGATTTAATTTTTTATGACACAGAAACAACTGGTACGCAGATCGATAAAGATCGCATAGTGGAAATAGCTGCGTACAATGGGACCACAGGAGCTTCTTTTCAAACCTTGGTAAACCCTGAAATCCCTATTCCCGCCGAAGCAACTAAGATTCACGGAATCACAACTGCAGAAGTTGCCGATGCCCCAAAGTTTCCGGAGGCCTACAGACAATTCAGCGAATTTTGCGGCACAGACAATATTCTTGTCGCTCATAATAACAATTCCTTTGACTATCCTTTGCTACTTCGAGAATGTCATAGACATGGATTGCCCGAACCCAAGCTCCGTACTATCGACTCTCTAAAGTGGGCAAAGAAGTATCGAACTGATTTGCCTCAGCATAGTCTGCAATACCTTCGTCAGGTCTATGGATTTGAAGAAAATCAAGCACACAGGGCTTTGGATGATGTGATCACGCTTCATAGAGTATTTTCAGCTTTGGTCGGAGATCTATCCCCAGATCAAATTTATGATTTGCTGAACGAAACTTGTCATCCGCGCATCTTTAAAATGCCGTTTGGTAAATACAAGGGCAAGCCTCTTTCTGAAGTCCCCTCAAGTTACATCGCTTGGTTACAAAAAGGAGATTACTTATTACAACCAGAAAATAAAGAAATTAAAGCAGCGATCGAGGCTTACCAACAGCTCAAATGACTTTTTCCGCAGCCTTCTCTCCTTGTCCCAACGATATTTTCTTGTTTAGGTCTTTCTTAGAAAAGCATGAAGGCTTTCCTTCTTTGCGCCAAATTATGATTGCAGACATCGCTTCTTTAAATTTTTATGCCCTAGAAGCTCGCTTTCCTTTAATTAAAATTTCTGCAAGCTTGTATCCTAAGGTCGCAGACGCGTACCATGTTTTGAATGTTGGCACAACTTTAGGATACAAGATAGGCCCTTTAATTCTTTCGAAAGAACCAGATAAAAAATTAACAACTCTTGCTACTCCCGGAGACACAACAACAGCGCATGCTCTTTGTCGTCTATTCTATCCGCAAATAGAATTGGTCCCGATGAGGTATCAAGAAATCATTCCCGCCATCCTTACCAATCAGGTGGACGGTGGAGCAGTGATTCATGAAGAGCGTTTTTCTTTTCCAAAGGAATTGTGCATTATCGAAGACCTTGGGCAACTTTGGGAAAAAACTTGGCGCCTTCCATTGCCTTTAGGCTGTATTGTTATTTCTAAAGAGCTTTCTACTGATGACTCCTATCTATTGAGCAATGCCCTTCAAAAATCTTTAAAAAGATCTTTAACAGAGAGCTCTTTGGCTATTCAAAAAGCTTCTGAATATTCTCGAGACAAAAGCTCCGATACGATTCAACGTTTTGTTGATACGTATGTAACCAAGGAAACCTTTCACCTCTCCTCTATTGGGCAACAAGCACTTACCACCTTATGGACGGCTTGTCGTAATGCTTAAGCTTCTTCTTATTTTTGCAGATCCTGCAGAAGCTTCGGCAACCCTTGAGCTTTTTCCTTTTTCAGCCCACAGAGAGTTCTTTTCGTACCATACAGAAGCTTTTCTAATAGATGTTCTCATATTGAAAAAATGGGGCCCAGAAGGAGTCTTCCATGCGCTAACTCCGCCCCCAATGGGGTACCACCGTTGGATTAACTTAGGGTTCGCGGGCGCCTGCAATCCTGATATCCCTCTTCTTACAACCTATACAACAGCTTCTGTAAAGATATTCAACGACCAGGGATCCCCAGAAACCTCATATGCTGTAACTCCTGTCCCTAGTCTCCCCATAGCACAATTGACGTCCGTGAGCTCTCCATATAGAAAAGGATTTCATAAACAGTGGCAACTGGTAGATATGGAGGGTTTTTTTATTGCACAACAGGCTTCTTTAATTTCTTGCCCCTGCTCCATGATTAAAGTATCTTCCGATTACACGATTCCGGGAGGCGGCAATTTTTTGAAAAAAAACAAAGCTCGCCTTTCTCAAAAATTAGCCGAGTCCCTCCAAACTCACCTTTTATCTTTTACTCATAACGGAACAGAGTTCCCAATCTTTCGCGCCAGATAAACCCCACATACGTTGAAAGGCTGGACAGGATGTCAGTAGTTCCTCTTTTGTTCCTTCTGCTATTTTCTTCCCCTGATCCAAATAAACAATACGATCTACATGTTCAAGAGTGGAAAGCTTGTGAGCAATAATAATTTGCGTACACCGCCCCTTTAATTTTTCTACCATTTCTTTAACGTAATTTTCGCTAATGGCATCGAGAGCTGATGTTGCCTCATCAAGCAAAAGAATCGAGGTGTTATGAAGCAAAGCTCTGGCGATAGTCAAACGTTGCTGTTGCCCTCCAGATAGATTTTTACCAGACTCTTCTAAAAAACTATGTACTCCCTGAGGCATCTTACAAACAAATTCATAAGCATGAGCTTGCTTTAGGGCTTCGATAACCTCTTCTTCTGAAAAATCTCTTCCGCAGGTGAGATTATTCCAAACGCTATCATAGAATAGAAATGGATGTTGCAACACACAGCCAATATGTTTTCTTAGAGAGTTTTTGCTATAACTTTTGATAGGAAGCGAATCTATGAGCAATTCTCCCTGAGAGACCTCATAAAGTCTTGGTAATAACTTTGCTATTGTAGATTTTCCAGATCCTGTTGGACCAACGATACCAATAGCCTCGCCTTTTTTTAATACCAAATTGAAATCCGAAAGCACGGGTCTATCTTCCGAATAACCGAAAGATACGTTACAAAACTGTATGCTATGTTGTAGCCCTTGAAATTCGTTTAGCTGTTCGGAAACACAAACCTGCTGCTTCGAAAAATCGAGAACTTCATAAAACCGCTCCGCTGCGGCACAGCCCCGCATGATCGTAGCATTTTCATCTGCGAATTTTTTAATCGGGTCATAAATTAGATATAACAACCCACAAAATACAATCAGCTCTTCAGGCGGGATATGAAATTTATATAGCCCAATCATCACAACAAAGGCAAAGAAAAGGGCTGCAATGGTATGAAGAAGAGGTCTTGGAATTAAGCTATAGGCTGCACTACGTTCTTCTAAACGAGCAATTTCATCATTTTTCTGACAATATTTTCTAAAAGAAAACTGCTCCGTTCGGAATACTTTTACAGTAAGAATCCCTAACAAAAAATCCAGCAATACGGCTGTAAAATGATCTTGATTTTTCTGAATCCGCTTGGCTAAAGCTTTGATTTTTTTAGCGATTACAATGATAGGCAAAATAAAAATGGGGAAAGCCACACACACGCAAGCGCAAAATTTCCAAGAGATGGATAAACATACTATTAAAGCTAGCGCCATGGTAATGGGCGCTTGTATATAGTTTACCATCAGGGAATTGATCGCCAATGCAATCATAGAAGAGTCTGCAATCACTCGGCTGCTTAAATTCCCCATATCATGAGCATGAAAGAAAGTCATTGGAAGCGTTTGCAGAGCTGAGAAATAATCTTTACGTAAAGAACAACTCACTCTAATAGCGATCAGTTGCGCTAAAAATCTTTGGAAAAATAGTGTTGTCGACTTCAAAATAGCCACAATCACAAGAAAAAACGCGAGATACTGAAGGCGCGAAAGATCAAAACACCCAGACAGATAAGCTGATAACCTTTTTGTTATGGATTGGGAACTTCCCGAATGCTTTGCAATATACGTATTGGCCTGAGCCACGGAAAGAACATCACCATCTCCAACAATATGATCCCATTGCTCAAGAAGCTGTTCTTTAGAAAGCTCTTTTCTTTTAACTAAAACATTGTTCTCTTGCTTTCCAAAAAGAAGGAAAGTATCGGGGCCTGTTTTAGCAATAAGTCCCAAAGAGAAGATTTCCGCTTGAGACGTTATTGTCAGCCCTAATATAGACAAAAGAGAAAAAATAAGTAGAACTAGATGCTTCTTATGCCTCAGAACCGCTTTCAGAAGAAGTTTCATATAGACCTATCGTTCGGAATTTCTGATATCGTTTTTCCAGCAACTCTTCTACCGGTAGATCTTTCAATTTAAGCCATTCTTGAAGGATATATTCTTGAACACTACAGTACGTGGCCGCGGGATTGTGATGCGCTCCACCTATGGGCTCTTTAATCACAGCGTCTACAATAGCAAATCCTTTAAGATCCTCTCCATGCATTTTTAACATGGCCGCAGCATCACTATTTTTTTTCGGGTCCTTCCATAGAATAGAAGCACATCCCTCAGGAGAAATCACAGAATAGTAGGAGTGTTCTAGCATGGCTACAACATCCCCTATAGCCATTCCTAAAGCTCCTCCAGAACACCCTTCACCAATAACAATTACAATGATTGGGGTAGCAAGTCTGGCTAGCTCAAACAAATTTGTTGCGATAGCCCAACCTTGCCCCCGCTCTTCTGCTGTCAATCCAGGAAAAGCTCCTGGTGTATCCACTAAAAAGATAATGGGGAGGCCAAATTTTTCAGCCATTTTAGCTAACCGCAAAGCTTTTCGGAAACCTTCAGGACAAAGCATTCCAAAATTGCGATGCATACGAGAATTCGTATCACATCCTTTCTCCTGCCCTATCAGCATAAAGCGTTGTCCTTGAATCTTTGCAAATCCTCCAACAACTGCAGGATCATCACGGAATGTTCGATCTCCGCAAAGTTCAATAAACTCCTCACACATACCTTCAATGTAATTAACTGTTCTAGGTCTTGAAGGATGGCGGCAAATTTGTACTCTTTCCCAAGGAGAAAGATTAGAGTAAATTTTTTCTTTTAATCTATCTAGACGTTTTTCCAATTTTTGAATCTCTGAAGAGGAAAGCAGGCTATTCTCTTTATTTTTTTCTTTAAACTCGGCGATCGTTTTTTCGTATTCGACAACCTGTTTTTCATGAGGAAGTAGTTCCACCGTAGCACGCTCCCTTCTTATAAAAAAGAGTTAATTTTAATACAAACAAGCATCAAAAACAACCTAAAACCAACTAGCTGATTATAAAGACGCTCGTTTTCAAGAAAATTATTTTAACTTCTCTTAAAGAAAATCAAGCTTTTTCAAACAAAATGTTTATATCGTTCTGCGTATACGGAAGGTTAATCAAAAAATTACTTCCCCAGAACTGCTCTTTTCCTTGTAAAGAGAAAATTTCCATATAGGTGCTGGAAGATAGGATCCGAATAGTTTCTTTCTCACCTTTGATCAGCACGTCATAAGCAGGTCCCTTATAAGAGTCCGAAGCCTCAGTCCGTAATTTAGGACCATTAAGCACCTGGCATTGTGCTCCTTTACAAAAAATCGCAAAAGAGGCTCTGTGATTTTCTTGCTCTAAAGAGGAATGGATTAAACATCTTTGCTCTGAAATTTCAATAGAATGACACGATCCAGTTCCGTGTAGGGCATCCTGCAGATAAAAAAAGCCTGTTTGTCTAGCATAAGGCTGGGCTAAGGACGCTGAAAAAGATAGCACTGTATCGCCGTCCCTTTTTTGGCATAAAAACTCTTTCACACGCCCACATAGACCAAACCCCAAACATGCTTCAGGATCCCTCACACAAGGACCATAGTTAACAACTCCAGCATCCCCAATAAAAAAAGCTCCCACTCCGCTTTTACAACCACTACCGCTAACATAAGCAGAAAACGAAGAAGTCCTTTGCATCCAAAAACCAAGAGAAGCTTCCGTTAGCGTGAACTGGTCCTCAATACGCGCTTCTTTTTGGCAGAAAAGCAGTTTACTCACAGACGTTTTTTCTTGTTCAGATCTGTCGTATTTTTGGCTCCATAATGCGGGGAAAATTCTTTTTTCATGAGAAAATAGAGCCTGTTGAAACGCCAGCATTTTCCTCACCAATTCGTGGCTTGCATCATAAAACTCTGCAATGCGAGATAAGAGCATGGCCATCTCAGCATGTTCTCCTGGATACGGGAGCCCGCCCCACAAGAACCCTGCTCGACGAAATAATAACACAGCCCCTGTCTGAGTCTGGTGTATATCAAGAAACTGGTCTCCAAGATCCAATCCTTCTTCCAATGCGGCTAATAAATAGGTCGCACGAGCAATATCGTGAACATGCAATAAAGGGTGATACAGAAAATGTTGTAAAGCAATTCTTCTCAGTTTCTTATTCTGAAAAATTTCGACGAGTCTCTTGCTTTGAATATCAAAATTCCCATTAGAGAACGTCTCCAAAACATCCCCTAACTCCAACCGCGATTCTATTAGCATAGTTAACGAAAAGACGTTTAACGGCAAAAAATAATTTCGAAGAAAATTAGAGTCAAGCCTTAGCAACAGGCAGGCCTGACTCTATGATCGAAAGCAAAGCCTGGGAAAGGGAAGAGGACTAAGAAGATTTTGTTGGTGTTTCAATCAAACGTTTCATTCTTTTGCCAGGTGTGAACTTTACAGCTCTTCTAGCAGGGATATGAATAGGCACTGCTGCATTTTTAGGGTTACGCCCAACTTTTGGTTTTCTTTCTACAACCTGCAAAACCCCAAAATCTCTAAACTCCAATCTATCCCCTTGAACTAGAGCGTCTGTCATCTTATCTAAAAAATTCTGAATAACAGTTCTCACGTGATTAGGATGTATTTTATGATCTTGAGATATCGTACTAATTAGTTTCTTCTTAGTCATCGTTGCCATGGTAGCTTGTTGCCTCCTAGTTAAAGTGGTAACCCTTGCGTCCCTAAGTACCGCAATATATGCGTATAATATGCATTCATCCTTTGGATTCAAGACTTTTTTTTATCTTCTCCACGAACGCACAAAATCCACCCACGAGTCGCACTCAACTGAAACCTCCCCTACTACGAACATCTTTTCGCACACTTAAAGGTCTTGTTAACGCCTCTCTCCCCCAGATTATTTATGTACTTGTTTCACTCCCGAGCCCGTTGTTGAAGTCTTGTTAACCTGTCGATTTAGAATAAAAGCGTGTATCCCCTCCGCAATACCTTTAGCCAAATGCGAGCGATAACGGGAATCCAAAAGAGCAGCTCGCTCTTTTGGATTGGAAAGGAACCCTGTTTCCACAAGAACGGCTGGCATTGTAGTCTCTCGAATAACAGCAAAATTTCCTTCTTTCACTTTCCGCTCCCGCAAAGCTCCATTTTTTTGCATAAAAGCTAGAATCGACTTCCCCAGGCTTTCTGATTTTTTAGTTCTCAACACATTCTTATCATTATAAAAATAAATCTCAGTACCTAAAGCAGATGTATTAGAGGAATGGTTACAATGAATACTAACAAAAACATCTGCTTTATTTTGATTTGCTATTGCAGCCCGCTTACTAAGATCTATGTAAACATCCGTAGATCTTGTCATGATCGTCTTATACCCTAGGCGACGCAAACACGCTTGCACACTCAAAGCGATCGATAGAGCAAGCGATTTTTCTTTGTAGCGCAGCTCTTTATCCGCAGTCCCTTCATCTTTACCCCCATGACCAGGGTCTATGACAATCAGCTCATTTCGACTAACCTTAGGAACATAGCTGGCATCCGCAAAACAACTATCTGAGCTAGTCAGAGCAATTAGCAAAAGTAAGATTTTCGAATTAACAAAGCGAGGCCAAAGCTTCACACACAACCTCTCGATCATCAAAGACAATCGTCTGATGTTTGAAGATCTGATATACCTCATGTCCTTTCCCTGCAACTAGCACAATATCCTTATCCGAAGCCATTGACATCGCTTTAATGATGGCTAATTTTCTATCGCCTTCAACAACATAGCAATCTGTTGAAAAACCCGAACAAATATCAGCAATAATTCGTTCTGGATCTTCGGTTCTGGGATTATCTGAAGTAACAACAGAAAATCCGTAGCGCTCGGAAACTTTTGCCATGAGAGGCCGCTTACTACGATCTCTATCTCCTCCACATCCGAACACAATAATTAACCGACCATCTTTAGGAAGGAGCTGCGACAAAATTTTACACACATTGTCTAGCGCATCTGGAGTATGCGCATAATCAATATAAACGGGACAAGGACCAGATAAAACTGGGTCCAGCCGTCCTTTTGGAGCAGACAAGTGACGAACATAACGTACAAGCTCCGCCAAATCCCCTCCTAAAAGCTGATGAACCACCGCCAAAGCAGCTAAAATGTTATACACATTGTGCTCTCCCACCAAAGAGGTTTCGCAAGGGAAGACCTCTCCCTGATACCAAATATCACAACTAGATCCTGAAGAAGAAAACCTCAAATTTGTAGCACGATAATCAGCCTCTTGATGCACAGCATAGGAAACTCCTCTAGCAGGAGAACTTGCTAAAAAGCTTTGCGCGTACTGGCAATCTAAATTAACAACCGCAATACCTTGTTCTGGGAGAGCTGCAAACAGCTGTTGCTTAGCTGCTACATATTCCTCAAAAGAGCCATGAAAATCTAGATGATCTAACGAGATATTTGTTAAAACGCCTGCTAAAAACTTCGTTTCGCGGACTCTTCCAAGAGAAAGACCTATCGACGACACTTCCATAACAGCTGTCGACAAGTTCTGTTTAACCATTTCAGCAAAGTATTTTTGTAGTAAAACGGCATCAGGAGTCGTAAAACTATCAATAATTCTATTCGCTCCTAAAATGTGTTCTATAGTTCCAATGAGTCCCGTTCGCCGTCCCTTATATTCCATAAGCTCTCTAACTAGGCACGAAACCGTCGTCTTCCCATTAGTGCCTGTAACCCCTATAACGTCCAGCTGTTTCGAAGGATCTTTATAGAACCTCGCGGCCAAATAAGCTTCTAAAGCCACCAGATCTTCTGCAACAATTTGAACAACCGATAGGAATGGATTATATAAAGAAGAAAGAACTGCAATCGCCCCATTTTCAACAGCTTGAGCTGAATAATCATTGCCGTCACAAAACCGTCCTTGACGAGCGATGAAAATATCTCCTACCCCAACACAACGAGAATCTCGAGTCAAATTCCTAACAGGAATAGACTCAACTTTCCCATAGATCTTAGCCGGAATATTCTGAAGAAGTTGGTCTAAATGCATGCCAGCCCCCTAAAACACACGTACAAAGGCTTCAAAAAGCGTTCTCAAATAATTTACTATACAAACATTCGTTGTCAAGCTTTGTCAACCAACGGTTTTCTACAGAAAGAGATCTACAACGAGCCTTTCTCTTTTTGCTCTTTCACAAAAAAAGCAACTTTTATATGGAGCAAAGAAATTCTTCATTACGGATCTAATATTATGAAACTATTATTCTCTGTATTGCTATTCTCTTCTCCAGCCTTGCTCATGCCGGGGTGCACACTCATTCCTCAACAACAAGCTTCAGAGCACTTATGTGCATCGAAATAACCCTACTTACGATTCCACTCTTCGTATAAACTTTTCAGCTGGACAATCTCTTCTTGACAGGCGTGCTGTTGTTTATCTTCCGGTACGCCTAAATACGGCAACACCCGAGATGCTATTCTAGAAAAAACTGGTGCAGCACACCGTCCCCCCATGTAGTTTTTTGTGCCATCTTCTCTAACTCCATGTGCAGGATCATCAATAGAAACAAGGATAACTAAAGGGACCGCAGTTTCTGATAACGCCGTTATAGGAGTAATCCCAATAAACGAAGCTATATGCCGTTTTTTATCATAACGCCCGTTGACAAGCTTTTCGGTCGTCCCCGTTTTCCCCGCACTAGAATAGCCCTTAGGAGCAGCTCGGAAGCCTGTCCCCCCTAAAGAAGTTGTGAATTTCATCGCCCTCACGACCTCTGAAACAACTTTTTCGGAAAGCAATCGAGTTTTTTCAGGCTTTGCTGCTAGATGTATTTCTTTTCCAGAAGGCGAAATAATTTTTTTGACCAGTGTAGGACGCACCAAAAACCCGCCATTGCCAAAAACAGCGTAAGCTTGCACCATTTGCATGCTCGTGGCGAGTAAATTATAACCCATAGCCAAAGAATACGGCGTTGACAAAGACCATTCTGGAGTCCCATTTTTATGAAAACGCTTTCTTGAAGGGACCAACCCCACAGCCTCTGCCGGCAATTCTATTCCTGTTTTCTTCCCAAAACCAAAACTTTGTAGACGCTGTTCATACCAATCCGCCCCCAATTTTTGCACAATGCGATCTGCTAGTTGCGCCATATACACATTGGAAGATTTCTGAATTGCCATGTACATATTTAAGCATCGATTGCTCACAATGTCTCGAAGAGGCATTTTTTGACGTCCAGGAAACAAGCGTCGAGTGACATCTATAGGTTCATTGGGATCGAAAAGAGTTTCTCCATAACGTTTTTGTGATTCTTCATTTGCCAACAAACCTATAGCAATGGTCAATGGCTTCATGATAGATCCTGGCTCAAAAACATCGCTAACAGCTTTGACTTTAGTGTCTTCTATGCTGTCCTCGCAATTAAAAAATTCTCGATACCTCTCAGGATTAAAAAAAGGATATTGCGCTAAAGCAAGAATCTCTCCTGTATGCGAATTGAGCACAACAACTCGTCCACTGCGAGCCTTAGCCTCCAATACTCCCACAGCAATTTCTTGTTCCGCAATCGTTTGAATATTCGCGTCTATCGTTAAATAAATATCACTCCCATCTCTAGGAATTTTCGTTACCTTATCTACATCTAAACGATTTAAAGGAGAACGCTGTAACTTACGTTCACCATTTTCTCCCTCTAACAAATGATTAAAATAAGCTTCTAACCCCCCGGTAGGGAACGCTTCTCCAGATTTTTCATCTTTTACTTCTCGCAAAGTATGTAAAACTTGTCCTAGAAGCTTTCCAAAAGGATATGATCGTTGGTAATCACTAATAAAAAATAGCGCGTTAGCCGGAATTTTATGTTTGATAGCAAACGGTTTCCACCAAGCTAAAATCCGATCTCGAATAGAAACATCTAGCGAAACGTATAACTTGCGGTAGCGTGATTTTTTATCAAACTCACTGCGGATTCTCTGATAATCTCCTTCTCCAACCATAACAACAACCATACGAGCGATCTCGTCTCGGTATGCTTCAGGAATAACCACTGCATCCAAACACAAATGAAACTTAGTGACATCAATGGCTAATGGCTGGAACTGTTCTTTTTCACCTTTGCGCAAGCTGGTGTTCGCAAAAAACGTTCCTCTTCGAAATGGGTCTTTGACACGAAACTCGTGCTGACTTGCCGCTTCCGCAGCCCAACGCTCTCCATCACAAATTTGAATTTTGTAATAACGAACTATTAAGAGTGCGTACAGAGACAAAACCCCAACAACGATTAGAGTTAATTGTCTACGGTAGTTCATAAGTTAAAACACTGATTTTCTCCTCGCTAGGATACTCGAGATATTGGTATTCAGGAAGCGAGGCTATCTGTAACAAATGTTCTGGATTTTCTAACTTTTCAAGCAAAAAATGCAGCGATACATTTTCCTGCTCTACTCGGCGTAATTGGGCCCATAAACAAGGAATTTCTAACCGCAGTTTCGTAAGATCATTCTGTTTATCTATATACCGATAAAGAGCACAGCACAAAAGGCTCAAACAAGTAAACAATCGCCAGAACCGGTACCTATTCATAGCAAGCTTCTACATTTTCTCAAAACAACGCAACTTAGCCGAACGTGATCGAGGATTTTTCCTTGTTTCTTCATAAGTTGGCATGATTACCTTTTTAGTCAACACACGACCAAGGCCCTTAGACTCAGCCTCTCTAAAAGCCCATTTGACAGGACGATCATCTAAACTACAGAAAGAAATGATAGCCAGGCGTCCACCAGGGCTTAACCAACGCAAAGCCGAGTTTAATAAAGTTTTTAATTGCGCTCCCTCTTGATTAACATAGATGCGTAAAGCTTGAAATATCAATGTTAACGGATGAATCTTCTTGCGCAATCGATAAGAAGGAAAAACTCCGGACATCGCATCCTTCAAATCCTTAACCGTCAAAATCTTTTTCTTTTTTCTAAAATGGACCACCGCAGCCGCAGCGCTCCTCCAAAAAGGTTCTTCTCCATACTCTCGAAAGATAGTGCCGATTTCCTCTTCTCGTAAAGAATTCAACGCTTCGCTAGCAGTAATTCCTCGAGAAACGTCCATTCGCATATCTAAGGGATGCTCCTCTCCCTGAAAACTAAATCCTCGTTCAAGATCTGTTAATTGCATGGAGGAAACTCCTAAATCTGCTAGCACTCCATCATACATTCCATCAGAAGTCAAAGCATCAACCTCTTCAAAAGAAGCATGCCGCAAACTGAGTCGCTCTTTAAAAGGGCGCAACCGTTGTTCCGACAATGTCAAAGCAGACTGATCTCTATCCGATCCATCATAACGTTTTATCGAAGAAAATGCTGTTAGAAAAGCTTCTGCATGACCACCAGCACCAACAGTAACATCGCAGAAAGTTGTGGGATTTCGGTCCTGGAATAAAGAAAGAGTCTCTTTTACCAAAACAGGGATATGAGGAATAGCATCTGTCACGGGAAACCTTTCGCTCAAAAATTAGTAACTATTAAGCTAAGCCGCAAAACGACTTTCTTCAAAACCTCAAAAAAATTCCCTTGCAGCTAAAGTAGAAGGTTCTAGTTTATCGCACATTTAGTTAAAAGCACAGTTTTTCAACAAAAACTAATCACCGCTTTTTATATCTAACACCCTAAAAACCTTGGGATTACGTTCTCATCTTAGCCACACTTGACTTTTTCCCTTCCCCGATTATGATTGAGATTATGACCCCCTTCAAAGGAGACTTATGGTCGAGATTTTTAACTACAGCACCTCGGTATACGAGAAGCATAGCTCTACAAATAAGCTCGTTAATGATTTCCGTAAAGAAATTCAGATGGAAGGTGCGGCTATTCGCGACATAGCTAAGCATGCTCAAATCTTAGATATGACGCCTAAGCCTTCAGCTCTGTCGACGCTTATGCAAACCGACAAGAAAACTTGCTGGGCGTCCTTTGCTCCTCCTGCAAAGTTTCACAAACAACGATTTTCTACTCCCTATCTGGTCCCATCTCTCGGCTCTCCGGACCAACAAGATCAAGACATGGAAAAAATTTCCTCTTACCTAAAGGTTTTAACCAGAGGCAAATTCTCTTATCGCTCAACAACAGCCCCTCTTACAAGAAGAGGCAAACGCCATCCTGATCGAGAAGATCTGGAAGAAGAAGATTCTAACGAAGAAGAGCAAGAGGAATCTTTAGTTCGCGAAGGAAAGATATTGCTTAGAGCATTAGATCAAGGAATCAAAAGCTCGAATCTTCTAATCGACTACGTTATTTCCCGCATTTTTCAATTTGTACAGGGTTAAACATATATGTTAGACAATGAGTGGAAAGCTATTTTAGGATGGGGAGATGAAGAACTCGAGGAGCTTCGCATTTCTGGCTATTCGTTTCTTCGACAAGGACATTATCAAAAAGCGATTCTTTTTTTTGAAGCGCTCACTATTCTGGACCCTTTGAGTGTTTATGATTTTCAGACTTTAGGAGGGCTTTACCTACAAATCAACGAAAATACCAAAGCGCTCGCTGTATTGGATCAAGCTTTGCGTATGCAAGGAGATCATCTTCCAACCCTTCTCAATAAAACTAAAGCTCTGTTTTGTCTCAAACGTATAGAAGAAGCGTCGGCAATAGCTTCCTACTTAACCTCTTGTCCTGATCCTGTTATTGCCAACGATGCGGAGGCTTTATTACTCAGCTATGTGAAAACTCCTTTAACTTCCGTTCGATAGGCTATTTGTTCAAAAGAGAATAACAACTCACAATTTCTCTTTTCTTTGCAAAAAAACTCTTTTATTGTTGAGCATTCGTTTGTTTCTCGTTCAGGAAAATTTTAATAAAAAAATCTCCTATCCCTAAGCGTATTTTTGAACGAAATGTATTGATTGCTTATCGATTGCAATGCTACATTTGCGGTTTTCTCCAAGAGGAGGACGCATTACCAAATCCTTAATTCCTCAAGCGATAAAGAGAACGCGATGTTAACTTGCAACGATTGCAGCACGTGGGAGCAGTTCATTAATTATATTAAGACTCGCTGCTCCAAAACAGCTTTTGAAAACTGGATTGCCCCTATCCAAGTACTAGAAGAATCTAGAGAAAAAATTAGATTAGAAATTCCAAATATATTCGTTCAAAGTTATTTATTAGATAACTACAAAAGAGATCTTTGCTCTTTTGTCCCTCTAGATGCAGAAGGAAATCCGGCTCTCGAGTTTGTCGTTGCAGAAATCAAGCGTTCTTCTCCTCCGGTAGCTCCGGCTATTACCAAGCCGGCCGCAGAAACCTCAGAAGAAAATAAAGATTTTCAATTAAAACTGAATGGGGCTTATCGCTTTGATAACTTCATAGAAGGACCTTCTAACCAGTTTGTAAAATCTGCTGCCTTGGGGATTGCTGCCCGCCCAGGAAGATCTTATAATCCCCTATTTATTCATGGAGGAGTGGGACTAGGTAAAACCCACCTGCTTCATGCTGTTGGACATTATGTTCGAGAACATCATAAAAATCTCCGCATACACTGTATCACGACGGAGGCTTTTATTAATGATTTGGTTCATCATTTGCGAGTTAAATCTATTGATAAAATGAAAAATTTTTATCGATCTTTGGATCTCCTTCTCGTCGATGATATTCAGTTTTTACAAAATCGCCAAAATTTCGAAGAAGAATTTTGTAATACCTTCGAGACTTTAATCCATTTATCCAAACAAATTGTCGTAACTAGCGATAAACCTCCTGGTCAACTCAAATTATCCGAACGCATCATTACTCGGATGGAATGGGGGCTTGTCGCTCACGTTGGAGTTCCTGATTTGGAAACTAGGGTTGCGATTTTACAACATAAAGCTGAGCAAAAAGGACTCAATATTCCTAATGAGATCGCTTTTTATATAGCAGATCACGTTTACCGAAATGTTCGTCAGCTCGAAGGCGCAATTAACAAACTTACAGCATATTGTCTCTTGTTTAATAAACCTTTAACAGAGACTACTGTTCGAGACACTTTAAAAGAGCTTTTCCGCGCTCCGTCTAAGCAGAAAGTTTCTGTTGAGAGCATTTTAAAGAGTGTTGCAACAGTATTTCAGGTGAAAATTCAGGATCTTAAAGGGACTTCTAGGGCTAAAAATGTTCCGTTAGCTCGCCAGGTTGCTATGTATTTGGCGAAAACTTTAATTACGGATTCTCTTGTTGCAATTGGCGCTGCTTTTGGAAAAACTCACTCAACAGTTCTTTATGCTTGCAAGACAATCGAACAGAAGATAGAAAAAGACGCTCTGCTAAAAAATCAAATTAGCTTATGCAAGAATAATATAGCAGTAGACTCACCTCAACACTTTGTGTAGTCTTCTTAAGCTGTTCTTGTTTTACAGAGACCGTCTATGTGGGGAGAGCAATGTTCAAAAGACCTACGAAAAATTTCTTTGATGGAGTCCAGACTTTGTATGAGGATAGTGGCGCGAATTCCGCAAGTTACGGCGCGTATTCTCAACGAACAGAACGTTTAGAAAACCACCCAAGTATTTTCGAAACCGCTAAACCAGCGGAAACTCGATTGTTGTCTCAAGAAGAACATGCCCAATGGGAGGAACAGCAAGAAGAACCTGTGATTCAAGAACCTACTTTTCCAGAAGAACCAGAGACTACGCTAGGAGAAGGAGTCTCTTTTAAGGGAGAGCTAACTTTTGAGCGCCTACTTCGTATCGATGGAACTTTTGAAGGAATTCTGGTTTCCAAAGGAAAAATTATTGTCGGGCCTCGAGGATATGTGAAGGCTAATATTGACCTGGAAGAAGCAGAGATTGCAGGAGTCGTTGAAGGTAATATTACTGTAACAGGAAAAGTTTCTCTTCAAGGAAGAGCTATGGTTACAGGGGATATTCAAGCAGGAAGCCTTTGTGTAGACGAGGGTGTACGCTTATGTGGTTATGTTTCTATTCAGGGGGCCGAGCCTAGTCAACACGAGAAAATAGACTCATAAAAAGAGTTCCAGTGGAACAGTAACCAACAATTTCTTCTCGAATCGTTTTATTCAATGGGTAAACCGAGAGAATACAAATCTTTTCTTGCGAAGCTAGTCGCTTCTTTCTCCTGAAAAAAGAGACTTTTTCATAGGGAACGTTCAGATGCTTTGCTATCGCGGCTGCAACATTTTTCTTTATGTCTTTTGAAAAAAAGACCACGCGGGCAATCGAGCTCTGATGTAAAACTAAGGCTCTTGATGCAGCCAAAGAGAAGCTTCGTTCTCCACACACATTCCCCAAACAAGCACTGCGATATAAAGCCAAAGCTTCAAGAGAGTGCTCGTACAGATATAAAGAAAGATGCGGAGGTAGGACAGCACAGGCTGCACAAGCTACTACACTTTCTCCTATACCTACTGTTTCTAAACACCGGGAGCATCTCTGCTCTGGAACGCGCTTACAGCATCGACGCAAACAAGACAAGCAAAGGCTTTTTCCTGGAGCTTTACAAATGCAACAGAGAACAGGAAATATTTGTCGAATAACAAATATTAGAGCCGTATAAATAACAGAGTTTTTTATTCGTAAAAATTTTAATGATTTGTTACGTTTTGGACGTGTAACGTTCTCAACCTTTCTATCAGACACAATGCTCGAAAAACTTGTCGATTCTCTTTGGAAAATTTGTCGTAAAAGCAAATTTCAATACATGACTCCTGTGGCAGATGCTGTAGATAGTTTCTGCTTCGAGCCCCTACACACACCTTCTTCTCCCCCGTTTGTTAGAGATGCTGTCGATACTAAACGTTGGATGATGCTCGTTGTCATTGCCCTAATGCCTACAATCTTTGTCGCTATCTGGAATTCTGGTCTGCAGGCCTTGGTTTACCAGTCTTCTGATCCACAAATGATGGAAGCATTCTTACATATATCAGGGTTTACTAGCTATTTTTCATTTGTGTCCAAAGAGATCGGTATTGGCAACGTACTTTTCTCTGGCTGCAAAATTTTTCTGCCTCTGCTATTCATTAGCTATACTGTGGGAGGCGCTTGTGAGGTGTTTTTCGCTATTATTCGTAAGCATAAAATAGCGGAAGGACTTTTAGTTACGGGACTGCTTTATCCCCTTATTCTCCCACCTACTATCCCTTACTGGATGGCAGCTTTAGGAATTGCGTTTGGAGTCGTTGTTGGGAAAGAGCTTTTTGGTGGTACAGGTATGAATATTCTGAATCCTGCCCTTACGGGACGAGCCTTTCTGTTCTTCTCCTTCCCCGCTAAAATGAGCGGAGATGTCTGGGTCGGCAGCAACCCTAGCAAAATTAAAGAAAGCCTTGCGATGATGAACTCCTTGGCAGAAAGAAGTAGCTTCGATGGGTTTTCTCAATCTACCTGCTTACAGATTCTTAACTCAACACCACCTTCCGTTAAACGTGTGCACATCGATGCTATTGCTTCTAATATTTTAAAACTTGAACACGTTCCCTCTCAGGAAGTTCTCCAAACACAGTTTGCTACATGGGCAGAGTCTTTTCCTAATTTGACAATTGATCAACTTTCTTTAGAGCAACTTCAAAGTTTTATAACTGCCCCTACAGCTGAGGGCGGGTTCTTCCTGCACACTTTGATGCCGCATATTCTCTTACCGACGCTATTTATGGCATTGGAAAATTTTCTACAGGAAACCTCTTTTTCGGGAATATTGTTGGAGCCTTAGGCGAGACCTCTACTGTAGCCTGTCTACTTGGAGCCGGTCTTTTATTGTTAACCGGGATTGCTTCCTGGAGAACCATGCTTTCTTTTGGTCTCAGTTCTCTATTTTTTGCCTGGCTATTTAAAATCATAAGTGTCTTAACAGCTGGACAAGCTGGCGCTTGGGCTCCAGCTAAATTTTTTATTCCGGTCTATCGCCATCTTTTTATTGGGGGATTAGCTTTTGGCCTAGTCTTTATGGCTACAGATCCCGTTTCTTCTCCTGCAACCAAACTAGCGAAATGGTTTTACGGCACTTTTATAGGCTTTCTTACCATTCTCATACGCTTAATTAATCCCGCGTATCCAGAAGGAGTCATGCTGGCCATTCTATTAGGGAACGTTTTCGCTCCCCTATTTGACAAGATCGCTCTTAAGCAAGTCAGACAACAGGGAGTATAAAATATGGCATCCAAGCCTAATCATTATCTCAACCAACCTTGGTACATCATCTTATTCATCTTTGTTCTTAGTTTGATTGCGGGAACTCTTCTTTCTACAGCTGCTTATTTTCTGACCCCCATCCAAAAGCAAGCCGCAGAATTCGACCGCAATCAGCAAATGTTAATGGCTGCACAGGTTATTTCTTGTGACAACAGATTCCAAATACATGACGAAGGAGACTGGAAACCCGCTCTTTATAACACAAAAAACCAGCTATTAGAAAGCTCCTCAACTCCACCTCGAGTAACCGCAGCAACTCTAAGTTCTTATTTTCAAAATTTTGTTAGAGTCTTACTTACGGATTCTCAGGGGCATCTTTCCTCTTTTGAAGACCACAATCTCAGCCTAACAGAATTCTTATCTCAACCGACCCCCTCAATACAAAACCACAGTCTTTATGTAGTTTACGCTATTCTAACCAACGAGGAATCTTCAAAAAATTTATCTGCATCCCAAGTAGCAGCAAACCCTACAGCCATTGAGTCCATAGTTATTCCTATAGAGGGCTTTGGTTTATGGGGGCCTATCTATGGATTTCTTGCGTTAGAAAAAGATGGGAATACAGTTCTTGGGACATCTTGGTATCAACATGGCGAGACCCCTGGATTAGGGGCAAATATAGCGAATCCTCAATGGCAAAAAAATTTTAAAGGGAAGAAAGTTTTTCTTGCATCTTCTTCAGGGGAAACTGACTTTACGAAAACCACTTTGGGATTAGAAGTCATCAAAGGATCTGTTGCCGCAGCATTAGGAGATTCTCCTAAAGCAGCATCCGCTGTCGATGGAATTTCAGGAGCTACGCTAACTTGCAATGGTGTTACTGAAGCTTTTGCTAATTCGCTAGCTCCCTATCGCCCTTTATTGACCTTTTTTGCCGATCTGAATTCTAGTGGAGAATCTCATGACAACCAATAAATCCTCTTTGAGTTATTTTATTGATGCTTTGTGGGTCAATAACCAGCCTCTTGTTGCTATTTTAGGGATTTGCTCAGCGCTAGCTGTTACTACTACGGTAACAACAGCTTTAACAATGGGATTAGCGGTTAGCTTTGTTACAGGCTGTTCCTCTTTTGTGGTTTCCCTTCTACGAAAAATTACCCCAGAAAGCGTGCGAATGATTGCACAGCTTATCATCATCAGTCTTTTTGTGATCCTAATCGACCAGTTTTTAAAAGCTTTTTTTTTCAATATCTCTAAAACCCTTTCGGTTTTTGTAGGATTGATCATTACTAACTGCATCGTCATGGGCCGCGCAGAGAGTATGGCTCGCCATATTTCTCCGATACCCGCATTTTTAGATGGTCTGGGAGCAGGTCTTGGCTATGGCTGGGTGCTTGTTTGCATTAGTGTAATTAGAGAGTTATTCGGATTTGGAACCATCTTAGGCTTCCGCATCATTCCTACAATCTTTTATTCCTCTGTATCCCATCCCGATGGATATGAAAACTTAGGATTAATGGTTTTAGCTCCATCAGCATTTTTCCTATTAGGAATCATGATTTGGTTGGTGAACATTATTAGAGCCCAAAAGACAAAGAGGTAAAATATGTGGTTAGGAGACTATTCTTTAGTGAATCTTTTAGGGATCTTCTTGCAGGCCGCATTTATCCAAAATATTTTGCTATCTACATTTTTAGGAATGTGTAGCTATCTAGCCTGTTCTTCTCGCTTGTCAACAGCTAACGGATTAGGGATGTCTGTAGCCTTAGTGCTTACTATTACAGGTAGTATTAACTGGCTAGTCCATCATTTTATTACAGGGCCTCATGCTTTGGCCTGGCTGTCTCCTGCATTGGCAGATATAGATCTGAGTTTTTTAGAATTAATTACATTCATTGTGGTTATTGCAGCATTCACACAAATTTTAGAACTTCTTTTGGAGCGATTTTCAAGAAACCTGTATTTAGCCTTAGGGATCTTTCTTCCCCTTATTGCAGTAAACTGTGCTATTTTAGGCGGAGTATTATTTGGTATTACCCGAAACTATCCCTTTTTTCCTATGGTTGTATTTTCTTTAGGATCAGGATGTGGATGGTGGTTAGCTATCGTTCTTTTTGCAACAATTCGAGAAAAACTAGCGTATTCTAATGTCCCTAAACACTTACAAGGAATGGGAATCTCTTTCATTATGACAGGCCTCATAGCTATGGCTTTCATGGGATTGACTGGAATAGACATCTCCAAACCTACATCTAAAGCCGCCATTGTTACAAGCGCTACCGACAATGTGAAAGCACCTATACAGCCTGGACTGGAAGAAGGCCAAAAAAGCTAGCGGCTCAAGCAGCCCGCTAAAGCTCTAAAGAAAAACGTTCTCCATCAAAATCTTCGGACAATTGGAGAACAACTAGCCAGCCCTCGGATTCTGCGGCACGGTTGATGGGGAGGATATCATCTTCAAGCGCGGCATTGACCTCTAACACCTCTCCGGAAACCGGAGAAAGAACTTCTATCGCTGATTTTGAAGACTCTAAAACACAAAGCTCTTCTCCCTCTTTGACAAACGCTCCTAAAGAAGGAAGATCGACATGCAAAATATCCCCCAGATGCTCACGCATTTGGGCTGATAACCCTAGTCTTACAACTGAAGGATGAATAGGCTCTATCCATACATGGTAGTCAGAATAATATTTTTTACCTTTCATACGTGTCCTATTCCATTTCTATGTTGTTAATTTGTGGATTGGGAAAAAACCTCTGCTAAATAAGGTCCTAAAATCTCTTCATTCAAATGACGCTTAGCAAATAATAGCTTGTCTAAACTTGCCGGGTAATCGCAATATATTTTTGAAATAAAAGCATAATAGAAAGGACCTCTATCTGAATCAAATAGCACATCCGATACTTGCCCTTCTTTCTGGGACAACATATCTTCAAACTCCTGTGGAGTACCCTGATCCCCTCTAGAAAATGTTTTTATCGTTCTCTCTAATCCTCCAAAAAGATCTCCTTGCGATAGTTTTCCGGATTGAAAAGATTGAACAAATCGAACAAGACGTCTCTGATAGAGATCTTTGCCCGAGCAGTTAGGAAAGGCTTCTTGCAAATAGGCTAAGACACGACGAATACGCTCTTCTGCTTTGTAATTCTCTAGCAAAGTCTTCTTTAACCCTTTACGAATCACTTCTTTATACGGCAGCACCTCCTCTCTACTTGGCCGATTTCTTACCGTAACACAATAGAAATGCTCATTATCCTGGGAATAGTTATCAATCACATCTTGCTGCATCAAAATATTTGCTAACCGAACACCATTTTGAATGCCCGGCAATAGGGGCTCCTGCCCTACAGACAAGAAAAGCTCTCCCGATTTCTGCTCCTGCTTGGCCAACTCAGACTGAATCATATCTGAATCTGCCCGAAGAATTGCCTTTCTTACATAAGCATGCGCTTTTTCTACAACAGCAGGTTTCAAATTCAAAATATCGCGTAGAGACGTACAGGTTTCTAATTCTGGAAATTCTGCTAAAATTTCTTCAAAGTTCTCTGGATTCTGATACCACAAATACACCTGAGCCATAGGAACATATTTTTCAAGTTCCGACAGCTTTACACTCTGATAAAAAATGGAAAAACGTTTCCCAACCAGACACTCTGCTTTGTTTTTTACCTTTTCAACAGGAAGGAATTTCGTTGGGATGTCTAAGACATGATCCGAAGGAGCTGTTACTAAACTAAGATAGGTCTCAAAAGCCTCTAAATCTTCTTTATCCTTAAAGACTAAACTATCTGGTAAATGAAACATCTCCACAGAAACGGAATCTTTCCCCATAGAAAAGAACTTCTGTAAGGGATAGTAGTCAAAAGCAACGGCGCCTTCCAACGCTAAGATAGCTTTTTTATATAACAAAATTTCCCGATACATGCGGAGAAACTCTGTTTCTTCAACTCCCATAAAAGAGTAAAAAGAAGCTACTAGCTGATCAAATGTTAAATGGAACTCCGCATGCTTACTCAATCTAGCGAAAGCTTGCTGAGCTTTATCATAAAAATCCTGCCGAGCTTCTTTCAAAGAGGGCATCCCTATGTTCTTCTTCTGCTCATCTATGAAACGTAACACAGCTTCTGTTACTGCAGAAACATACCTATCCCCAAACCAATCTTTAACATTACGATATCCAAACAAACGCAAGTCCCGCCCCTGCGATAAAGAGTTGTCTATCGGGAGATGAAACATCTGACGCCGATACTCCAACAGCTGTCTAAGGACGTAGTGAGGAAATTTTTTCTCTTCTAAAAATAATCTTACTCGAGCAGCAAATCCTTCTGAAGAAACAGGATTTTCTAAGCGTTGAAACACTTGAAAAGCATCCCGTAATTGAGGAGCAGAAGATTTCCAAACTTCATCGGCAGAAATAAAAGGAGCATCAAAACGCCGATACCCTTCATAAACTCGTTCTTTATCAAATGCGGGGAAACCGGACTTATACACTTCTAAGAATAAGCTCTCCCCTAACTTATTGGTCAAAAAACGCTCCGTTAGCATCCCTTCATTAAGAAAATTCCACTCTCTTGGATTGCCTGTAAAAGGATAGGCTTCGTTAGATAAAAAACGTTTCAATAATCGGAATTCTTTTTCAGAATATTTTCTACCTGACGGAGTCCTAAAAACCGTGTTGCTAGATCCTAGATTTCGCGTTTTAACGGTTTGCCCAACCCCAACACCGAATCCAGATAAACAAACGCCGGCGATCACTAACCCGATAAATTTTTTTTGATGTTTGTTGAAAAACGCTAGCAAGAGCCCCTTCTTTCTTTGAGCAAATTTTCATTAAAAAAAAGGAAAACCATTCTTAAAGCATTCCTTCTCGACAAGGGAGAGAACTCTCCCAGAACGCCCCATGGTACTCATTGCGAAAGTTATTATCAAGCTTACTAGATAAAGAAACGGAGAGATATATTGCATCTCTCCAGACTACTATTGAAACAATTTAGGCCGGCATGTACTTGTCTTCCAAATACCCTAAACAATAATTCATTGGATCAAAATACCAATTAATAATTTCATCGTAAGTCACCTTTTTGGAAAGCCCCAAATCCTTTTCAAATACCAATTGTGCCCTAGCAACAGCTTCTGGTGACTCAATAACAACGATACACTCGTAATCACATTCATCACTCTTTTTGCCAAAATTATAGCTGCCTATAACTAAGACTCGATCATCTACGAGCATGCATTTTTTATGTAGCTGAGTATTGGCTACGTAAAACTCATGAACAGAAAAATTGTTAGTAGCGTGACTAGGGGAAAAGAGAAACCGTTTCCACAAGAGAGGCCTAGACCCAAAAGTCAATGGAAAATAATTAATCCGATTCCCCCAAGCATATGTTCTCGTAATATCGGGGCTACGATCAGTTCTCCCGTTAGTTATCACCCGAATATATACATTTCTACTCCAACAGGCCTCCATTAAGCTATCATATATTTTGTCTGCGGGGATAAAATACATCTGCGCGATTCGAATTGAGTGTTCCGCCTGAGCAATCAATTGACTATACTCTTGGGTAATCGTATTATTCGCCTCATCTGGCCCAGAAAAGATAAATCGAATCTTATCTAACGGAACAGAAACCGAACAAGAACTCGTTTCAATCACCGGACAGAAAGAGTGTCTCGCTTTTTCTAAAGGAAGATTAACAGGATCTATACCTCTGAAATCATCTAATTTTTTGTTAAACCACAATTTTTTAGTGAAATCTTTCCATAAGGCATAATGAGCACAAAACTCTTTTCGAAGCAAAGCTCCTAATTCTGCTGAAACAATCGTGACATCTTGGTCTCTAAGAGCAGAAGGCCGAAGCACGCCTCCTATCATAGCACGAGGGGAATCCGAGATTCCCGGATCAACGTCCCCTTTGGAGCACATGAGATCTTCTAAATTCGTTCCCCCAATAAAAATATACTTCCCATCAATGATAGAAAGCTTGATGTGAGTTTCGATAACGTTAGGAGAAAAAATATTGCAATACGGTGGGCAATCCGAAAATAAATAAAAGAATCGATCCGCGCGCTTCTTTTGAAGAGCTTGTAAGTTTTTCCGGTCATTATCATCTATAAGCGTAGGCTGAATCAACATGTAGCCCACAAGTTCAGGAGCTTTTTCCATACGCTGATCCAGATGTTGCAAAATAGTAGATAAAATCTCTCCGCCTGTCATACAAGGACATAATTCTACAGTATATTCGGCGTTATCGATAGCGGCTAACAGGCATTCATACATTTCATAGCCGTTATCATGAATAAGCACCTTGGCCTCTGTGCCTCTATCAGGAACGGTTATTGTGTGCGCAAAGCTGCTAAATGTTGTTGCGCAAGCCAAAAACAAAAATATTTTTCGTAAAAAAAGTGTTTTCATCCCCATTAAATCCCCTCCTGCATAAAGATGCGCATTAAGGCGTCCTTCACCTCTCCTCTAACTTCTTTTAATACCGATGCAGGAGCTTCTATTCCTAAGGGGAAAAACGCTTGTTCCTCCATTTTCGAGCTCATCTTGTCCACAAGATCCGGCTGTAAAATTTTTCGATAGAAATGCGGTGAATTTCCTGACAAAAAGATGGAGCCTTGAT
>SAMEA3663006__coassemble_213_pt1 | contig 42871 bp, 38 predicted proteins | sample SAMEA3663006__metabat2_low_PE_018 | metagenome-assembled genome bin SAMEA3663006 (sample SAMEA3663006) | pig gut metagenome | biome: pig gut; feature: pig-associated habitat; material: faeces | place: France | collected 2012 | reverse complement strand
CCCAAGTTTTGGTTAGCGGGGAGAGGTCCTTCTGTGGAACCGCCATTCTCACCAGGGTAGACTTTATCCAGGTGTTTACGTACAGCAGCAAGGATGTCTGGTCCTTCCGCTCCGCCCTCTATTGATGAAGTAGGTTTCCCAGAGGCCGAAGTAGTTTTTCCGGAGTTATCTCCATCCGTAGACTCTGTATCTGATACACTGTCGTCTCCGATACCCGAGTCGGTATCGGATACATCGTCAATGTCAGCATTCAAGGAGTCAAGTGTTCCTGAGCCATTTCCTGGAGATACAACGGTCTCTTCAGCTGTTCCGGTTTTCTCCATGTCGCTAATGACTTTACCCAAGTTTTGGTTAGCGGGGAGAGGTCCTTCTGTGGAACCGCCATTCTCACCAGGGTAGACTTTATCCAGGTGTTTACGTACAGCAGCAAGGATGTCTGGTCCTTCCGCTCCGCCCTCTATTGATGAAGTAGCTTTCCCAGAGGCTGAAGTAGTTTTTCCGGAGTTATCTCCATCCGTAGACTCTGTATCTGATACACCGTCGTCTCCGATACCCGAGTCGGCATCTGATATATCGTCGATGTCTGCATTTCCTTGAGATATAACGGTCTCTTCAGCTGTTCCAGTTTTCTCCATGTCGCTAATGACTTTGCCCAAGTTTTGGTTAGCGGGGAGAGGTCCTTCTGTGGAACCGCCATTCTCACCAGGGTAGACTTTATCCAGGTGTTTACGTACAGCAGCAAGGATGTCTGGTCCGTTCGCTCCGTCTTCTATTGATGAAGTAGTTTTTCCGGAGCTATCTCCATCTGTAGACTCTGTATCTGATACGCTGTCTTCTCCGATACCCGAGTCAGCATCTGATACATCGTCAATGTCTGCATTCAAGGAGCCAGTTTGGTCAGATGTATCAATATCGCTAGTATCTAAATCGCTAGTATCCGTAGACATGTCCACAGATTTAGAAGCTGTTGGTGTGCTGCTGCCGGAGCTTCCAGATACGTTTGTGTCTCCAATATTAACACTAGTTCCGCCGACATTAACATTGACGTTGATAACTGGGGTTGGGGATGGAGATGAGGGAGCGGTTGCGAATGGTTCCGAAGTTTCATTGGAGAAGGAGATGCCGTCATCACCAGGGCCAGAGGAAGAGCCCCAGTTGACTTTATTAAACGGCGCTACTCCATCAAAGATTTTTCCAAAATCTACTTCATGCCCGCGTCTCCAAGCAGAAGGGGTGTAGTTTCTTCCGGATTCTAGACTGTTCCAGGGGCCATAAGCAACACAGGTTCTAAATTTATTGTTGATAATAACTTTATCTGGGAGGTTACCTCCACTGGCTACACCTGCTTTAGAGGCAACTAGAGGCTCTAAACGATTATCCCAATCGGAAGAGAACTTATTGTATCCTGTGCAAAATTTTGCACACATATCTTCTAAATCTTTTAAGCCAAGGTCTTCTTTGTTTTTTCCATTCTGAACCTTCATGGAACAAACCTTACCCCAGTCTCCATTCGGAACAAAAATGAAGCTACTTCTGTTCGTATCTATGAATACCAGATGTCCGGAGTGTTCGAGCATTTTCCCTTTGACATTAGGATTGGATAGGAAATTGAGTAAAGAACTCCGGTCTGTGGGGTTATAGTTAGGAAGAGACATATCCGGAAGCCCTTCCGGTCCAGGCCCGAATACGTTCTCATTACGAGGACTTGTGGTATAGGTGGACGATCGTAGTTGCCTAATGGCAGCGCCATCACCAGAGGTATTTCCTGTTTGTGCTGTATTAGATGAGGTTGAACGAGATACTTCTGCGCTGCTAGAAGGTCCGTCATCATCCGTTGATAACCCGCTCTCGTATTCGGTATTGCTGCTCTCCACATTGCTGGATGAAGAGGCATTGGTTTTAGATGAATCAGAAGATTCAGAAGTGCCAAAGTTTCTTGCGGCAGATGATGCTGCTTTGTTTGCTGAGGCAGAGGCTGTTTGAGATGGAGACTCTGTTGAGACGCTAGCTGTAATAGGGGTATTGGAGCCGGTACTGGCTTGGATCTGCTCTCCACTAGTCGGAATGGCACTCTCTGCCAAGGAACTTGTTTTGGCTGATGTGTCTATAGCTGTAGAATTGGTAGATGTGGTGGATACAGAGGAAGTCCCAAGAGATCCGGAAGCAGCGGTGGTAGTGGAGACTGTAACTGTTGGGATGTTGGGTCCAGTATTGCTTATTGGAGTCGTCATAACTACAAACAAAAACAAAAACAACTTCTAATTTAATTAGATTTTAAAAAATTGCTTTTGTTAATTGATAGAACAATTGTTTTTAAAACCTATTGTGTTTCTAACAAGCTTTTGTTTGTTAATAAGATGGTGTTTTATTAAAAATAAAGTTTTCGTGAAAAATAACTGCGTACCAGGTAACGTTTGTGAAGAAATGCAATCAAAGGAACTAAAATGCCTGGTATCAAGGTTTTTGGAGGAACGGTCCTACAAGGATCTGTACGTGTGTCGGGAGCTAAAAACGCAGCTACTAAGTTGCTTGTGGCATCTTTGCTTTCGGATAAGCGGACCATTTTGAAGAACGTCCCCAATATTGAAGATGTTCGGCAAACAGTGGAGTTGTGTCGGGCTTTGGGGGCTGTCATAGATTGGGATCAGCAATCGCAAGTGATTGACATTATTACTCCACGTATTTTGTTGTCTAAAGTTCCTCCACAATTTTCCTGTGTAAATCGCATTCCTATTTTGTTATTAGGAGCTTTGCTTCGTCGTTGTCCTTATGGGATCTTTGTCCCTATTTTAGGGGGCGATGCCATTGGACCGCGTTCGTTACATTTTCATCTCGAAGGGCTAGAGAAATTAGGGGCAGAGCTTGTTGTTAGTAAAGAAGGGTACTGGGCTGCTGCTCCAGATGGGCTTGTTGGAGCGCATATTACGTTGCCCTATCCTTCTGTCGGGGCTACAGAAAACCTTATTTTAGCATCTGTCGGGGCTCAAGGAAGAACCCTTATTAAGAATGCCTCTCTGGAAGTGGAGATTATTGAACTTATTGCTTTCTTGCAGAAAGCTGGTGTAGAGATCACGACTGATAATGATAAAACCATCGAAATTTTTGGTTGCCGGGACTTTTCCCCTGTCGAACACACTGTGATTCCAGATAAAATCGAAGCAGCTTCTTTTGGCATGGCTGCTGTAGTCTCCCAAGGAAGAGTTTTTGTAGAACAGGCTCGTCACGAGCATATGATTCCTTTTTTAAAAGTTCTAAGATCTATAGGTGGAGGATTTTCTGTTCAAGAAACAGGGATTGAATTTTTCTATGACAAACCCTTGAAGGGAGGTGTTCTTTTAGAAACGGATGTGCATCCAGGGTTTATTACGCCTTTTGGAGTACTGCTCTCTCAAGCGGAAGGATGCTCTGTTATTCATGAGACGGTGCATGAGAACCGATTGGGGTATTTGCGGGGGTTAGCGAAGATGGGGGCTCACTGTGATTTATTCTATGAGTGTCTAAGCGCAAAGTCCTGTCGATACTCTACAGGAAATCATCCGCATAGTGCGGTCATTCACGGTCCCACTCCCTTGAAAGCAACAGATTTAGTGATTCCTGATCTGCGTGCGGGATTTGCTTATGTTATGGCAGCTCTTATCGCCGAGGGGGGAGCTTCTAAGATTGAAAATACCAAGATGTTGGATCGGGGGTACACTGACTGGTTAGGAAAACTAGAAAGCCTTGGAGCCAGAATATTGACAGAAAAAGCGAGGTGCGTTTAGGAGAGCTTTCAAAAGCTCTCCTTAGAAGCTTTTTACAGGTGGTCTAAAGTTTTTAGCCCTAATAGGTGCATACCTGTTGATAACGTTCTCTCGGTCAATCCGCAAAGATAAAGACGCTCTTGTTGATAATCAGATCCTTCGATGTGACAATCACGGAAAAACGCATTAAATTTGTTTGTCAGCGTGTAGAGATAGTCCGAGAGAAAATGAGGACAGAGTTCTCGTAGCGTTAGATCTAAAATTTCTGGGAAGCGTAGTAAGGTAAGTGCTAACCCTTCCTCCGCTGGCTCATGAATGGATAGAGCCCCCTGTTCAGGGAGAGAGGCTAGCTTCATTCTACGTTTAATGCCCTGAATCCGTACGTAAGCATATAGAAGGGACATCGCGGTGTTTCCTTCGAAGCGTAGCATTTTCTCAAAAGAAAACACATAATCGTTGATTCTATGAGAAGAAAGGTCCGCATATTTAATGGCATTGATACCAAGGATTGGCCCTTGATAGGCTAGCTCCTCCTCGGAAATTTCGGGGCGATGTGCTCTTAAAGATTCTTTAGCTTTTTCAACAGCAGTATCGAGTAGTTCTTTGAGTTTGATATTTTCTCCCGAGCGGGTTTTGAATTTTCTTCCTTGAGTATCTAAAACGACACCAAATCCCACGTGGGAAAAGATTCCCTTGCGGGGAAGATAGCCTGCTGCCAGACAGGTAGCTTCTAGCAATTGGAAGTGGAGGGATTGTCCAGAGTCTGTGACGATAAGGATTCTATCGGCGTGGTCTTGCTGCATGCGATAACGCATGGCAGCCACATCCGTTGTTGCATAATTGTATCCTCCATCGCTTTTTTGAATTATCAAAGGGATGGAGAATCCTTCATGGAACACACATTTTGCCCCGTCAGAAAGAGTAACAAGGTTTTTGGATTCTAGATCTGAAACCACATCAGCCAAAAAGGGGTTATAAAAAGACTCTCCTCGAGTATGAAGTTCGACATCTAAGATAGAATAAATCGTTTGAAAGGATTTTTCTGAAACATCACAAATCTGCTTCCATAAGGCAAGCGCATTAGGATCTCCAGATTGTAAGGCTACGACATTGTGCTGAGAGCGCTTTTTAAACTGTGGGTCTTCGGCAAAACGTGCGTGGGCTTTCTTATACAATTCTGTAAGATCTTCTAACTGATGGATGTTGGCTTGCTCAGTATCTTGCAGATAGGTGATAAGCATGCCAAAAGCTGTTCCCCAATCTCCAATATGATTCAAGCGAAGGACATCATGGCCTACAAAAGAGAAACAACGAGCTAGACAATCTCCTATGATTGTAGAGCGAAGATGCCCCACATGCATGTCCTTAGCAATATTGGGAGAGGAGAAATCAATGATGACTTTTTGTGGTGAGGAGACAGGAAACCCTTTCGCTAATTCTTGAGAAAAGATTTGGAGCTGATCTGCTAAAAATTCTCTCGAGAAGGTAAAGTTTATAAATCCTGCTCCAGCGATTTCTACGGAGGAAAAAGGAGCTGTTGGAATATGAGCGAGGATTTCTTCTGCAATTGCGCGAGGAGATTTGCGCAAGACGGGAGCAAGCTTCATGGCATTATTACATTGGTAATGCCCAAAATGCTCTTTAGTAGAAGGGGTAATATCGAGAGGGAGTTCTTCCAATTCTGGAAAAGCTGTATGAATCGCCGAAGAACATAGCGAAGTCAGAAAAGAGAGCAATGTTGTCATAAAATCTATAAACTAAGGGATTTCTCCGATGCATCCTTGTTGGAACCAAGTTTGTAGTTCTGTAATCTTGGCCATGATGCGATCTGTTGCTAATTGATAAGCTTCTTTTTTATCGAGAGCGGAGTTGTCAATGAGGTCTTGAAATGTGATAGGTTTGCCTATCACGGTAGTTAAAGTTTTCCAAATCCTAGGGAATGTGTGTTTTTTTCCAAAAGCCTCGAAGGTTCCAGCAACATAAACAGGAATTACAGGAACATTCCCTTTCAGAGCTAGCATACCTACACCCACTTTCCCTCGGTGAATTTTTCCATCCGAGTGTCGGGTTCCCTCCGGGTAAATAATGAGCTTTTCTCCTTTAGAAAAGATGTTGAGCGCGGCCTTAAAAGCGGCAGAATTCCCAGCCTCTCTGCTGATTGGATAGCAGCCTAGTTCACGAAAAAGCCATCGAGCAAAAGGATTTGCAAATAAACTGGACTTAGCCAAGTGATAAATTTTGCCGGGGAAAGCAAGAGGAATCACTATGGGGTCTAAAAATGAAACATGATTTGCAGCAATAATAGCCGCTCCCGTCACGGCAGCGCTAGCTTTTGACCTAAAAATTTTTCTTCTGTAAAACAGAGGGAATAATAAGCGGACAAGGCTCTTTGCAATAGTAAAAATCATATTAAGCGGGAATGTACCAAAGGTAAGATTTTCTCCAGAATTTGGCTTATTGTCAAATCAGAAGAGTCAATAACTAGAGCATCTTGAGGAATGACAAGGGGATCGAGTTCTCTTTGTTGATCTGCTTGATCACGTGCTATCAGTTCTGCTACTAATGCTTCTTGAGACAGAGAGCCTTCGGGCAAGTCCTTTAGTCGTCGCTTTGCGCGAATCTCCGGATTGGCTGTTAAAAAAATTTTGATTTCAGCATGGGGGAACACTTTAGATCCCATATCACGCCCTTCAAAAACACAGCTCCCTATCGTAGCATATTTTTTTTGCAAAGTCTGCATATAGGAGCGAACCTGCGGATTTTTGGAAAGACTAGAAGCAAAATTAGCGACTTCTTGAGAGGAGAGCTCAGTGGTGAGGAGCTGGTCTTTATAGAAGGGTTGTAAAGGAGTGTTTTTAGAAAACGAGAAAGAGAAGGGAGGTGATGCAAGAAAATCTTCTAAGGGGACTTCTTGCCAATCAGGCTGTAAACGTGCGTACGCCAGCGTCCGGTACATAGCCCCTGTATTGCAATAGTTGAACTGCAAAGCCTCTGCCAACGCTTTTGCTAGCGTGCTTTTCCCTGTTCCTGAAGGACCATCTATCGTGATAATCATCCTAAAAATGTTCCGTTTTGAGTGATGAGAAGGATAGCATAAACGATAGGAGTGGAAAGAAGCAAGGAGTCTAGGACGTCTAACACTCCTCCGACAGACTCCAAATCACTACTATTTTTGATTTGTGCATCGCGTTTGAAAGTGGATTCAATAATATCTCCAAAGAATCCGCTAATTCCTAATGTAATGCCTAGGGCAACAAGAATCCAAGGCATGGCAATCTGATCCGCAAAGGCTTTAGGAAGATGAGAGTAGAAAAGCAAACTAACTAGAATAGAGCCTATGCAACCAGCCACGAAACCGACTACAGTCTTATTGGGGCTAATGACTGGGGCGATGCGTTTTTTCCCAAAAGCTTTGCCAAAAAAGTACCCAAAAATGTCCGAGCTTTTTGTCGTGGCAATAAGAAAAATAGCCCACCAAATCCCTTCGAAAGGTGTATCAGTATGAATGAATCCATAAAGGATGTGGAGGAACAAGCGGATAGGGACGGATACATAAAGCATGCAAAACAAGGCTAGGCTGGTGGATCCTATCGGCCCAAGTTTATAATGCCGACTTTTGAATACAAGACGAATGGTCCAAAAAAATAAGAAAAACCAGGGAATTAGGTCTGCATGGTCTGGTAGCATCGTTTTACAACGAGCTGTAAGACAAGTTAGAGCGATAAAAATAGCGGAGCCCATAGCGCTATATCGAGTAAAAGAAAAAGGAAATTTCATTCTTGCCATGGCAGCGATTTCATATGTCCCAACCGCTGCGCAGGAGGAAGCAAGCAGTCCAACAATGAAGGCAGAGCTAGGATATAAAGAGGTGCAAAGAAGAATAATAAGGAAGACAAGTAGAATCGAGTGGACGACCAAGCGTTGGCAAAAGTCGCTTTGAAAAATGGAATTGTGATCCGAGTCGAACATTGCGTTTATTTCCCTCCGCGTCTTGATCGTTGTTGGTATGTTTTAATTGCTTCTAGCAAGTCCTGGGCTGTGAAATCAGGCCACAACACATCCGTTACGTAAAGTTCTGTATAAGCTATTTGCCATAAGAGAAAATTACTGACACGCATTTCACCGCCCGTACGAATTAGCAAATCTGGGTCAGGAAGACCAGATGTGTCTAAGTGGGAGCTGATAAGCTCTTCAGAAATATCATTAACAGATATTTTTTTACTCACAAGATCCTGGTATAGTTTTTTGAAAGTTCGAACCAATTCATTTTTGCTTCCATAATTAATCGCAAAAATGAGTTCCATTTGAGAGTAGTGGGCGGTTGAGGATGTGGCTTGTTTGATGTTATTTTGTAACTCTTGGGGGAGTTTGGATAAGTCGCCGATACAGCGTAACCGGATTTCCCGATCATGTAAAAAAGAGAGCTTGCTATGCAGTTGTGAGTTGAATAACGAAAATAACTCTGCGACTTCGGTTTTCGATCGGGAAAAATTCTCTGTAGAAAAAGCAAATAGCGTAAGAGCTTCTACTCCTAAGTGTAAGGCCGTATCCACAACTTGTGGGATGCTATCTGCCCCTCGCCGGTGGCCGGAGATCGCATGTTTTTGACAAAAACACGCATGTTTTTTTTGCCAGCGACGATTCCCGTCCATGATGATGGCGATATGCTTAGGAATAGGAGTTTCCTGTGTGATTTTTTTTTGAATTAGGTTCGTCTGTTCTAAAGCTAGAGACATGCGCAGTCTGACATTCTGTAATGGCTGGAGATTTTGCTATTCCTCTGCGAATTGTGAAGGGATTCATAACCTCTGTTTCTAAGAGACGATTCCCACAGTGGCAGGAGGGGATGAGGCGGAGCCTTTGGCAAAACGTTCTTAAAACTCAGAGCAGGGATGGTACTCATAGACGATGATTATTATCAAGTCTCCTCTAAGTAGAGAATTTTTATTCTCTAGAGAAATTTTTTAAGATGAGTAAGAAAAAATTTTTTTGGTTTGTGAGGGTGTTTTGAGAGTTGCGGTTTAGCGGCTCAGTTTGGTAAAATGGACGGACGTTCTCGTTGTTGCTAAGAGCAAGAGTCTTAAAACTCTGTTTGTTGTTGGACAGGCTTCCCTTGAAAGTAGATTTTCTTGGGAGCTCGATGGAGCGATAAAAATAGTTTTGCTATTACGATAAGTAAGGAAATTTCGCATGAAAATACCAGACCTCTGCTCGAATTTCCCCTCACCTCTATTTACAACTTCTTTGAGACGGTCAGAAGAAACTCTAACCTCTCCGTGTCGATCACAGGCAACGGATTGGATGCAAAAAATTGCTCCAGCGTTGATTGCTCTGCTCGGAATCTCTATTTTAGGTTGCTGCGTTCTGGCTTTTTGTACCTGCTTGACAGCTTTGCCGGGAATGGGCCTGATGCTTTTAGGTGCACTACTTTTTTATTGGGCCTATCATCAAATGGCAAATATACGTATTCGTCAGGCGCTTTCTTTTGATGCTCTTTCTGAAAAAAACATTCAGTAAAGGTTTCTGAGAAAGAGTTTTACTTTTTACTTTTTTAGACGTCTTTGCTTGTTGGTAATTGCCCTTGATTATAAACGTTACAAAAAACATACTGAGCTACAGTTTTTTGACGTGAACAAAGGGTATAGTCCGGGGAAAATCTTGCCTTAACCAGGTGTTTGGCGAGAGTTTTCTATATGAATTGAGTGGAATCCTTGGAAAGCGACTGTTTTTTTTGTAAGAACCCTTCCATCTCAGCTTATCTCTAAACGTCGAAAATGAGGGAGACTCTGGGCTCCTTCTCTTGTCATTGAGAGGGCTTTTTTCTTTTCTAAACCCATATGTTTTGAAGAGCCTAGAACTTCCTTCTTGCTGCTTTAGCGTAGGGCTAAGTAGCTGCATTCGCAGAATTCACGAATAACGAAGAGCCTCATAATGAAGCGTAATTTTAAGCGAAATCTAAGTGTTATAATTTTTGTCTTTGCTTTGGCTTTATATCACGTTTTACCTACCTGTTTATACTATTCGCGTCCTTTGAATAGGAAAATAGATGGAAGAGAGGCGCAGAGGATTATAGAGAGGTTAACCAAGCAGGTTACGGATACACGAAATGATTTGACGGTTCGTGTTGCAAAGATTTTATCTACGTTAAAATTGCGTGGGGTTATTAAACAACATCCCAGCATTCCGGGGGTAGTAAATGTTCATTTCCCTCTAGCAGAAGAGGCTGCCACTTTCGTTGATAATGTGGTTCATGGTGAACCTACAGTTCCTGTTAAATCGGCGCGACTACATGTCGTGGGAAGTTCTGAACTCTCGGGGGAAACAGTTGTTCAAGTCTCGGGAAGTTTAGTGACGTCTTTAACAGAAGAAGATCTTTCTTTTGTTTCTTATGAAGATAAAGAACTTACCGTGTCACAGGAATTAGCAGCGATTGCAACGAACGTTTTTATGGAATCAGAAACCCTCTGTGAATGCGGGTATCATTCCCTATGGGACTCTATGCCTATAGAAAAAGTCGCCCATATAGCGCAGAGTATTTGTTCTGGTTTGCGATTATTACCTACAGGAAAGACGCAGGCTTTCTTATCGCGTTTTTTAGGTTCGGAGCGAGATTTTTTCGCTTTTTTGGCTAGGCTCGAAAAAGCTTTACAGCATGAAGATGTCAAAGAATATCGAGAGGAACTTAAAGAAGCCGCTTATTTTTTACACTCTCGTAATGTACGTTGGAATGAGATCAGTCCTAAAGTCGTCGGGAATGTGGTAGATTGTAGTGAGCTTTCGCCCTGTTTCTCATCGATGTCATTGACTGGTGATGGCAAGTTATTATTCCATTTTGATGCAGAGGTTATTGCTAAGCGTCAACAACTGGTGGGCAATGAGCGCTTGGATTTGGAGCGGCTGTTTGTTGTTGAAAAACAGCACATAGCTACTCGCTTGAATCGTGCAGTTGAAGAAACGGAATCTGGATTTGCCGTACGGCTCAGGGATGAGGCTGCAAGCGGTAGGATTGTTTTGCAGGGGAGCCGGGTGTGCCAAAGAATAGGGGAACATTTAACGGCTTTGGTTCTGAATCGGCCTGCTGCAGGAACCTGTGATTTATCTACAGAAAATTTTCCTGTGTACAGCAGAGCCCCTGTGGAAAGCGATGCTTTGGGATGTTTTATTTTTTCCCCAGATAGAAGCTGCCGGCATTTTTCTAAAGGATCCGTATATATTGTTTTCAAAGGTTTACGTTCGATCATTGCTAAATATGAAAATGCTGGAGCTGAAGAAGCTGCTCTTTTACAGCAAGATTTGCAGAATTTGTATGCGTGTTTTGTTCATACGGATGCTGTGTCTTGGAGTTTAGGAGAGGATCGAATTCTAGAAATCAAAGAACCTTTACAGCGTATCATACAAATTTGGGGAGAGGAGTTTGTCCAAAGCTTTGGGGATGCTTCCCTTGAAGTTCGGGATATTCGCGACCGTTTGGCTGTGATGAATCGTATTGAGAAGGCTCAGCAGGCAGAGTTAGTGCGCTGGGATGAGCAGTATCGGCAGGCGCAGTGTTCTATGAATCCTCAGGTGCGGTTGCGAGCAGCGATTCCTCATAAAAATGTTTTTATCGAGAATTTTAAGTTAAATGTAAGAAAGTATTCTCGAGGGGAGCATGTTTTACGATTTGGTACAGATTTCGTAGGAGGGAAGCAAATTCGATTAGCTTTCCGAGACCATCAGGGGAATTTTGTAACAGACAAGGAAAGCATTGATAAGGTCTCTGATGAGTTGTATGCCCGGTTAAATAAACTGGGGGTATCAGAAGTCAGCATGCAAAGAGAGGGGGATCATCTACAGGTAAGCATTCCTGGAGCCGCCAACCTGTCTTCTGCGGATATCTTGGGAACTTCGAAAATGTCTTTTCACGTAGTGAATGAGCAGTTTTCTTCAAGAAGCCCTTTACGTTACGAAGTACAAACTTTCTTGGATTATCTTTGGTTTACTGCACGTAGCCTTGATGAAGCATCTCCTAGAAATATTAATCATTTAGCAGCAGCTATTTTTCACGGAGATCAAGGAGCTGTTCCCGCCAATGTTCGCGTTGCTGTTGAGAAACTGAAAGAAGCGGGATTAGATTTTTCCAAAGAGTATGAGGGGGGAGGGGCTTGTTTAGATACGCAATACTCGATGATTGCGGTAGAAAAAGATTCTGGAGAGCAAGTAAACCCTCTTATGATCGTGTTTAGAAACCACGCTTTAGAAGGGGCCTCTCTTAAGAATATCCGTCCAGAATTTGCTGTAGGGGAGGGCTATGTTTTAAATTTTGGCGTGAAGGATAAAGCGGTCTCTTTAGACAGTAAGGAAACTCCTGTGCACCAATTCCACGCTTGGACTTCGAAGTTTTGTCAAGAAGGAGTAAGTAAAACACAAGATAGCCGTTTCTCTGGAGGACGAGGATGGCGTATGGCTGTGATTTTAGATGGATATGTTATTAGTGCTCCAGTCTTGAATGTCCCTCTCAGGGATCATGCCAGTGTTTCTGGGAATTTTTCGTATAGGGAAGTGAACCGTTTGGCTGCAGATCTTAAATCTGGAGCCATGTCCTTCATTCCAGAAATTTTAAGTGAGGAAGTCGTTTCTCCAGAATTAGGAAGCACGCAGCGGTTGCAAGGGATTCTTTCGATAGTGTTGGGACTCGCGGCTCTCATTGTGTTGATGAGTGTTTACTACAAATTTGGAGGAGTCATTGCTTCGGTAGCGGTTCTTTTGAATTTATTGCTTATTTGGGCCGCTATACAATATTTAGATGCTCCTCTCACCTTGTCCGGATTGGCTGGGATTATCTTAGCTATGGGAATGGCTGTAGATGCCAATGTTTTGGTTTTCGAGAGAATTCGAGAAGAATATCTATTGACCAGAAGTTTATCGGAATCTGTAGAGGCTGGGTACAAGAAGGCTTTTAGTGCAATTTTTGATTCGAATTTAACGACTATTTTGGCTTCAGCATTGCTTCTTATGCTCGATACAGGCCCTATCAAAGGTTTTGCCCTAACCTTGATCATTGGTATTTTTTCCTCCATGTTCACAGCTTTGTTCATGACGAAGTTCTTTTTCGTAATTTGGGTAAGAAAAACAAGAGAGACCCAATTACATATGATGAACAAGTTTATCGGGATCAAACACAACTTCTTAAAAGAATGTAAACGTTTGTGGATGGTTTCTGGAACCGTTGTTGTTTTAGGTTGTATTGGATTAGGGTTTGGTGCCTGGGACTCTATTTTAGGCATGGATTTCAAAGGAGGATATGCGCTGACTTTGGATGCCGATGTATGTGACTATAATCCAGAGCAAATGTGTTCCGTCTTGAAAAAACGATTCCAGCAAATAGGATTATCTTCTCGAGATTATCGTGTACGTAAAGCCGATAGCTCTGGAAAGGTTAAGATCTATCTTTCTCAGAATGCTTTAGATTGGGTGGAGCGAAAGGATGGAGGGAATGTAGAACAGCAAGGGCCAGACTATCATTTGGCTCGAGTTCTGCAAGTATTATCGGATTCTGGAAGTTCTACTTCTTCTATGGCATTCGAAGCCTCTCAAGGCAGTTGGTTTAAGGTTAGCGGGCAACTTTCCAATAAAATGCGTACACAGGCAATCTTCGCATTATTGGGGGCCTTGGGAATTATCCTGCTTTATGTTAGCTTACGTTTTGAATGGAGATATGCTTTCAGTGCCATTTGTGCTTTGCTGCATGATTTGTTGGCAACGTGCTCTGTGTTAGTTGCTCTGCATTTCTTTTTACAAAGAATACAGATCGATTTGCAGGCGATAGGCGCATTGATGACAGTGTTAGGTTACTCTTTGAACAATACGTTGATTATTTTTGATCGTATTCGGGAGGATCGCCGTGAAAAACTGTTTACCCCAATGCCAATATTAATCAATGACGCTTTGCAGAAAACGCTGGGACGTACGGTTATGACCACAGCGACAACCCTATCTGTGTTGGTCATTTTGTTATTTATTGGAGGTGGCTCTATTTTCAATTTTGCGTTCATTATGACAGTAGGAATCTTATTGGGGACGCTATCTTCGTTATATATAGCGCCTCCGCTTCTCCTGTTTATGGTGCGCAAGGAAGAACAAAATTCCCCACAGTAAAAGCGCCCAGCGTCAGCGTATGTAATCCCAGAGTATGGGGTTATAATCAGGCTCCTTTCCTCCTGAAGGGGGAAGGAGCTTTTTTTTAAAAGGAGTTTTCCTCTGGTGATGAGAATATATGGAAAAAGACTCTCTATCTGCACTTGGACAAAAATGGGCTTATCCTGAGCGTAATGAGGTATTCCTGAGGGAGATTATAAAGGAATTCAATCTTCATCCTGCCATTGCTCAAGTTCTTGTATCTCGAGGCTTCCAATCTATCCAAAAAATCCGGGATTTTTTGGATCCACAACTCTCGGAATTACACCCTACCAATCTGTTCTTAGATATGGAAAAAGCTGTAGCGCGGCTACTCATAGCTAAGGAAAATAATGAGCATGTGATGATCTATGGTGATAGTGATGTAGACGGTATAACAGGCGTAACGTTACTTGTAGAATTTTTACAAATACTTGGAGTGAAAACGAGCTATTGTTGTTCGGGGACCTTATTTAAGCAACATGGAGAAACCTCCTCTTTGATCTCGCAAATGCTGCAGGATAAAGTTTCTTTATTAATTACGGTAGATTGCGGTGTTACTGCAGGGAAGGAAGTGCAGGCAATGAATAAACAGGGCATAGATGTGATTGTCACAGATCATCACATGCCTACAGGGAAACTTCCCCATTGTGTTGCTATGCTGAATCCGAAATTAGATAAAAATCCTTATCCTAATAAGGAACTGACAGGTGTAGGCGTTGCTTTTAAGCTAGTCAGCGCAACTTATGAGGAGCTCATTAAACAAGACTCCTCTTGGACAGATAAAATAGACTTGGTGCGATTTTTGGATTTGGTAAGCTTAGGAACGATTGCGGATGTTGGGAGACTTTCCGGTGAAAATCGTATTTTGGTTGCCTATGGAATTAAAGAAATCGCCAAAGGAAAGCGTTTGGGTTTGAAAAGACTGTGTTCTTTATCTGGAGTAGATAAATGTGAAGTTTCTTCAACCAATTTAGGAATTCGAATCACCCCCAAATTAAATAGCCTAGGGAGATTAGCAGATTCTGACCAAGGGGTTAGATTGCTTTTGTCCCAAGATTCACGAGCTATTGGAGCGATTGTTTCAGAACTCGCTACTGTAAATCAGGAGCGCCAGCGTATAGAGGCTGAGGTGCTTCGAGATGTGGAAAGGATTTTGGCAGCAAATCCTAAGCTAACTGCCCAAGCTGCGATTGTGCTAGCCTCTCCTAATTGGCACTCTAGAGTGATCCCGATTATTTCTGCTCGTTTAGCGCGCACCTATAACAAACCGGTAGCAATTATTGCGCTTCAAAATGGTGTGGGGAAAGGATCTTTACGTACTATAGGATCGTTTCCTCTATTGGGAGTGCTCCGCAAGTGCGAACCCTTTTTTCTATCTTATGGGGGGCATGATTTTGCTGCAGGGCTGATGATCAAAGAGGATCAAGTAGAAGGTTTTAGAAAGAAATTTATTCATTTGGTGAGCTCTTCTTTGAGAAAAGATGAGGCTATGCGCACTCTTCCCCTAGATGTGGACATGGATTTTTCTCATATTAACCGCGATCTGATCTCTTCTATGGAGCTATTGGAGCCTTTTGGTAAGGGGAATCTGTCTCCTGTTTTTTATACAAAGGCCATACAGGTGCGATATCCTAAGCTACTACCTGGAAATCACGTGAAATTATATTTGAATAGCGGGGAAAGAAATTTAGAGGGCACGGCTTTTGGTCAGGGAGATAAAATCAGTTTACTCAAAGCCAATTGGAATATGCCTCTAGAGATTGCCTACACGTTGCGTGTTACGAGGCGGTCAGCTCATGGGGCTGTGCGGCTTCTTATCCAGGACTTTCGTATACTGGCGTCCTGATTGCGAGATTTTCCCGGGAAATCTGTAAAATTTTTGAGGGGGCAGTGCCTCCTAATCTATTGTTTTAATGTATCCTTTTATCTTGTTTGTGATGAGAGCGGAGAGTTTGCGATTTTTTTGTCCCCCATCTCTTCTCTTGTCAGTCGCAATTGTAAAAAAATTTACAAAGGTTTGTTTCAAAAATAGCATTTATTTTTAACAAACAGCTTGATTAATAAGTTTTTTGTTGGGAAAATATTACTTTCTCTTTTTAAGGGGTTTGAGATTTTTTTGGCGGTCGCTTGCTAGCCCCAAGAAGAGAGTGTTAGTGAAAGGGCTTGTCTGCTCTAGAGCTGCAGAAGCTGCTCTGGGGGAGAGTTATTGGGATGACAGAGCCATTATTCACGCAACAAGCCTAGAAAAAAAGAAAAAAAGTATTTGTTTTTAAGTGGACGGGGGAGGACTAAACAGTCGTATGGAATGCTTACAACAAGATACATGGACCGAAGAAGAACAAGTTCGAGATCCTCAGCAAGAGACGCGGCAAGAAGAAAGTTCTGCCTCAGCTCCTGAACAAAGGGTATCGATTACTCAGGCTGCCAAGTTGCACAATGTGACACGTCAGGCTATTTATGTTGCTATTAAACAGAAGAAGCTAAAGGCGTTGAAAACCACGCGCTGGGAAATTGATCTGCAAGATTTAGAAGATTACAGAAAAAACCGTTATTCAAGAGCCAAATCTACCTACCAAGGGGAATTACTGTTTGATAACGAGAAAGGTTTTTATTCTGTGGGTCAAGTAGCATCCATGCTCAATGTTCCTGAGCAAAAGATTTACTATGCTACTCGTATTGGTGCTATGAAAGGGGAGCGTAGAGGGTCCGCTTGGGTAATTCATGTCTCAGAAGTAGAGAGATATCGAAACGATTATCTTAAGAAAGAGGTTGAGCGAAAGGGCAAGCATCTTGCTGCTATGAAGGAAGGGTTCGGAGCTTTAGGGGCGGCAGAGCTGCTGACGGACGCCGAAAATTTGATCTCATAGAGCCAAGACCTTCTCTGTGAGGGCACATGCAGGGAGGGGCCTGGGCCTCCTTCGGGATTCCGAAGGAGGCTTTTTTTTTCTCTTGAAAAAGAGGTTAGAAAAACTCGTGTTTTTGCCTTTGTTAAAGTCGCCAAGAATGAATTTCTTTGGTATTGTTTAGAGGCATAGGGCTTTGAACGGTCCGATTTTATGCCTGAAAGATAAGACAGGAACCCTGGAAGATGGGGAGTTCTTTCACAAAAATAGAATCCTTTTCCGAGTTAGTAGCGAATGACTTTCCAAAATGTACGCGTTAGAGTGGCCCCTTCTCCTACAGGAGATCCTCATGTAGGGACTGCTTACATGGCTCTGTTTAATGAAGTTTTTGCAAGAAAATTTAATGGACAAATGATTTTGAGGATTGAGGATACAGATCAGACTCGAAGTCGTGATGATTATGAAAAAAATATTTTCTCAGCACTCAAATGGTGTGGAATTCGTTGGGATGAAGGTCCAGATATTGGAGGAGCTTATGGGCCTTATCGTCAATCTGAACGCACTGAGATCTACAGGGAATATGCGCAAATTCTCTTACAAACGGATTATGCTTATAAATGTTTCGCTACTCCTCAAGAGCTGCAAGAGATGCGGGCAGTCGCCAGTACCTTAGGCTATAGAGGTGGTTATGACCGTCGATATCGATATCTCTCTGCAGAGGAAGTGCGACAGAGGGAGGAACAGGGCCAACCTTACACTATTCGATTGAAGGTTCCGTTGACAGGAGAAAGCGTTTTTGAGGATCAGTGCAAGGGCCGCGTAGTTTTTCCTTGGGCGGATGTTGATGACCAGGTCTTGATAAAATCCGATGGATTCCCAACCTATCATTTTGCCAATGTCGTTGATGACCATTTGATGAAGATCACGCATGTATTGCGAGGGGAAGAGTGGTTAAGCTCCACTCCGAAACATCTTCTTCTTTACGAAGCTTTTGGATGGGAGCCTCCTCAGTTTTTCCATATGCCACTCCTTCTTAACCCCGATGGAAGCAAACTATCAAAAAGAAAAAATCCTACTTCCATTTTCTACTATCGAGACGCGGGATACAAGAAGGAAGCATTTATGAATTTCTTGACTCTCATGGGCTATAGCATGGAGGGGGATGAAGAAATTTATTCCATGCAGCGTTTGATCGAAACATTTGATCCTAAACGTATTGGTAGATCTGGAGCTGTTTTTGATATCCGTAAGTTAGATTGGATGAATAAACATTATCTCAATCATGAAGGATCTCCAGAGAGTCTATTGAAGGAGTTAAAGGAATGGTTGTGGAATGATGAATTTTTACTAAAAATTCTTCCGCTGTGTCAGACACGCATCACCACACTAGCAGATTTTGTTCGGTTAACCGGATTCTTTTTCACAGATATTCCAGAGTACACTAAAGAAGAGCTGTTGCCTTCTTCGCTCAGTCCAGAACAAGCTACTGTTATGCTTTATGCTTTGGTTAAGTATTTAGAGAAGAAGGATTTGTGGGAAAAAGATTTCTTCTATCAAGGATCTAAGTGGTTGGCCGAGGCTTTCCAAGTTCACCATAAAAAAGCGGTGATTCCACTACTGTATGTTGCTATTACGGGAGAGAAGCAGGGGCTGCCTCTTTTTGATTCTATGGAATTATTGGGGAAAGCTCGGACAAGAGCTCGACTTACCCATGCCCAAAATCTATTGGGAGGGATTTCTAAGAAACAGCAGCAGCAGATCGATAAGATGTTGCAAGAGCAGCCTCTCGAAGAAATTCGTTTTTCAACATTCTAGTTCTGAAAATATTCTTCGGGATTCTGGGGAGGAGAAAAAGTTTTTTCAAAAACGGCCTGAGCTAGGGAGAAGTCTAAGGTTTGGGCACGTTTGAAAAGAGGCGAGCATCTATGCGCCAAAATATACTCTCTCTTAGGAGGTTCATAAGAACACCCTGGTGTCAGGAGAGCGATAGTTGTGATTATCAAAAAGAAAAGTTTTTTCATCTTTCTACCCCCTCCGATTTTCTTATTATATAGTTAATTTATTTGTTTTCTATAGTTTGGCTAGTTGGCTTTTTTTGTTTTCAGATTTTCTGGTTGAAGATTCTTTTTGTTTAAAATGTCGCAGGCATTTGAAATATAGTGATTTAACCTAAAAGCTTTTTGTTGAACTAGGTTTGTTTATTATCTTTTATAAAGCCGTCCTTTTAAAAAAGAATTGATATAATTTTTATTTTATAATGTAATATTGTCTATGAGGGCCGGTTTCTTTTATTACTAAAAGAATCCCTTTTATCGATAAAAGAAACTTCGAGAGCCCTTTTCTAGAAAGGAGTCTGGAAGTTATGAAAAAAACTGCTTTGCTCGCTGCTTTATGCAGTGTTGTTTCTTTAAGTAGTTGTTGTCGTATCGTTGACTGTTGCTTCGAAGATCCATGCGCACCTATTAAATGTTCCCCTTGTGAATCTAAGAAGAGAGATGGAGACGGTGGTTGCAACTCTTGTAACGGGTATGTCCCAGCTTGCAAACCTTGCGGAGGGGATGTAAACCATGAGGGTAAACAAGGACCTCAAGCTAGAGGCATTCCAGCTGACGGCAGATGTAGACAATAGGTAGCGCTAGTTAAAAGCCTACCCACAACAGATGTAGTTAGTGAGGGAAACACTTTCCTCACTAACTATTTCAGCTAGAAGAAAATGTTGAGGGTAAAAGTTAGTTAATAACAATTTCTACCCGATGGCAGACAAAAAATAATCTATGCGAATAGGAGATCCAATGAACAAACTCATCAGACGAGCAGTGACGATCTTCGCGGTGACTAGTGTGGCGAGTTTATTTGCTAGCGGGGTGTTAGAGACCTCTATGGCAGAGTCTCTCTCTACAAACGTTATTAGCTTAGCTGACACCAAAGCGAAAAATACTGCTTCTCATCACAAAGACAAAAAAGCAAGAAAAAATCATCAAAAAGAAACTCCTGTAGTTCATAACCAGGCGGTTGCTCCAGTTCGGGAGTCTAAATCTACTGGTCCTAAACAGGATTCTTGCTTTGGTAAAATGTACACCGTCAAAGTTAATGACGATCGTAATGTAGAAATCACGCAGTCTGTTCCTGAATATGCTACGGTAGGATCTCCGTATCCTATTGAGATCACTGCTAAAGGAAAAAGAGACTGTGTTGATGTCATCATTACACAGCAATTACCTTGCGAAGCAGAGTTCGTTAGTAGCGATCCAGCTACAACTCCTACTGCTGACGGTAAGCTAGTTTGGAAAATTGATCGGTTAGGACAAGGCGAAGAAAGTAAAATTACTGTATGGGTAAAACCTCTTAAAGAAGGCTGCTGTTTTACTGCTGCAACGGTTTGTGCTTGTCCAGAGATTCGTTCGGTTACAAAATGTGGTCAGCCTGCAATCTGCGTTAAACAGGAAGGTCCTGAATGCGCATGTTTGCGTTGTCCTGTAACCTACAAAATTCTCGTAACTAACCAAGGAACAGCAACAGCTCGTAACGTTGTGCTAGAAAATCCTGTTCCGGATGGCTTTGCTCACTCATCTGGACAGCGTGTGTTGACATACACCCTAGGGGATATGCAACCTGGAGAACAGAAAGTAGTCACTGTTGAGTTTTGCCCTCTTAAACGCGGGCGAGCTACAAACATCGCGACAGTTTCTTACTGTGGTGGACATAAAAATACGGCTAGCGTAACAACGGTAATCAATGAGCCTTGCGTACAAGTAAATATCGCTGGAGCTGATTGGTCTTACGTTTGTAAACCTGTAGAATATGTGATCTCTGTTTCTAATCCTGGAGACCTGATTTTACGAGACGTTGTAGTCGAAGATACACTTTCTCCTGGAGTAACTGTCATTGAGGCACCTGGAGCTCAAATTTCTTGTAATAAAGTAGTTTGGACTGTGAAAGAACTCAATCCTGGAGAATCCCTGCAATATAAAGTTTTAGTAAGAGCACAAACTCCTGGGCAATTTACAAATAACGTCGTTGTGAAAAGCTGCTCCGATTGCGGTACTTGTACATCTTGCGCAGAGGCAACAACTTACTGGAAGGGGGTTGCTGCGACTCACATGTGTGTAGTTGATACCTGTGATCCGGTTTGCGTAGGGGAAAATACTGTTTATCGCATCTGTGTGACAAACAGAGGGTCTGCAGAAGATACTAATGTTTCTTTAATCTTGAAATTCTCTAAAGAATTGCAACCAGTATCCTTCTCTGGGCCAACTAAAGGAACAATTACAGGCAATACGGTAGTGTTTGATGCGTTACCTAGATTAGGTTCTAAAGAAACGGTGGAGTTTTCTGTAACGTTGAAAGCTGTATCAGCTGGCGATGCTCGTGGAGAGGCCATTCTTTCCTCCGACACATTGACAGTCCCTGTATCTGACACTGAGAATACTCACATCTATTAATCATTGATAGTGTGTGTGATAAAGCTGTCCAGGATGCGTCCTGGGCAGCTTTTTTGTTTTGTTGCAAAAAAACAGTGTTTTCTTTTCCTGTTCACATAGCATTCTAGACGGGTTTTAGAAAAATAAGTGTTTGTGTAGACTCCCTGTCCGACAACACAAATAGGAGGGGAAATATGAGCACTTTATCCGTTGTTTCGGGAGCCCCATCTCCCAATTCATCACAAGATATTCCTAGAGATACCAAGTCATCGACTCTAAAAGATCGCGCCTCAAGTCTTCTATCTTCTACCGCATTTAAGGTGGGATTAGTCGTGGTTGGTGTGCTTTTGGTTATTGCCAGTATTGCTTTGTTATTTATAGTTCCCGAAGTTGCGTTAGTTGTTAATGCAAGTTATTTAACTATCCCGGCTCTTTTGGGATGTGTGAATATCTGCTTGGGGATTTTATCTCTAAATGGTTTTTGCTCCAGAGACAGGTGGGCATTATGTAAAACGCTATTGAAAACATCTGAAGACGTTTTAGACGATGGGATACTTAATAATTCTAATAAAGTATTCACGGAAGAGAATTTAAACCATATAGAGAATACCATTGAATTTTTATCCATCAACGAGTGAATCAATAAAAAAAAGTTAGAAGGAAATCTCTATAGCAGATCTCCTTCTAACTAAATAGGTGCTTACAAAGAGGGTAAAATTTTTTCTTTGATTTTATTGCTCAGGCGCTCGCAATGAAGTTTTCAGAAGGATCATATCTTTAACAATATTAACAGTCTCCTCCATTTGTAGATCATTACTTCCAAAAGACCGATCTTGCTTGTTCGCTTTTTTGAGATGTTGGATGAATATCTCGAAGTTCTTGTTTTTTTCCAGTCGCTCTTGACTATTACGGGCAAGTTGAGGCAGCAGCTCCTTCCATGTAAATTCTGTCTTTTGTAAATGGGGCAAGTAATATTTTTGGAACCAAGGACGGATATTGACATCAAGATCTCCTAGGTTGTCGTTCAAAACATTCTCGTATTGGTCAGCTGGTAAAGCGTTCTCTAAAAAGCGCTCGCCAAGATCATCCTCTGCGTAGCGAGATGGTATGACAATATCCGATTTAACACCCTCAAGTTGGGTGGATTTTCCTGAAGGAGAATAATATCTCCCTACGGTCACTTTAAAGAAATCTTCTTGAGAATTGTCTCCAGTAATCGTTTGATGCTGAATGGTCCCTTTGCCGTAGGTTTGTTGGTCTCCCACAACAAGAGCTACACCATAATCTTGAAGAGTCTGAGCAACAATCTCTGCTGCAGAAGCAGAGCTTTTGGAGACCAAAATAGCTAATGGCCCATCATAAAATTTTTGAGGGGATATGGTGCGATAGCGTTTTACTGATCCATCTGCGTAGCGGGAGACAACCACGACTCCATTGGTTAGGAATAAGCCAGAAACTTTGATGGCTTGAGATAAAAATCCTCCAGTGTTTTCTCGAATGTCAAGGACTAGGCCTAGAAGATTTTTTTCCTGCAGCTCTCGAATGGCTCGGCGTAGATCCTGTTCGCTGGATACCTGTTCTCCTTCATAAAAAGAGTGTAAGGTGATTTTACCGATAACCCCATTACCATAGGGCTCATAAGATGCGTCAACACGACGAGTCTCTAAAAGAATTTTTTCTCTACGTAGATGAATGATATGGTCATTATCTTGTCGATGAATGTCCAACGTTACGGAAGATCCTGCGGATCCTCTCAGAGCATCCAACACTCCAGGGAAGGGAATATTCTCAATGTTTTTTCCGTTAACGCGGTAAATAATATCTCCTACGCGAAGACTTCCCGTTTTGTCGGCAGGCCCGCCAGGAAGGATTTCTTTAACAACCACACCATCAATATCTTCTTTAAGAACTACCCCTATCCCACACATGCCTTTCTCTAATTGAGCTCTCATAGATAGAGCTTCTTCTTTGCTGAAATAGGCTGTGTGCGCATCTAAACTATGCGCAATGGATTTAATAACACGAATATGGAAGCTGTTTGCTTCTTCTTCAGAAGACATCTTATGCCCTTGGTCATTGATGCCTATGTAAGGATTTTCGTGGTTTTCTATTTGGCGAATGCATAATCGTACTAATGCATGTTCTTTACCCTGGTAACGATTTTTTGCTGCGTCTTCTAAGTAGATAGAGGCGTAAGAAAGAAGAAGATCGTATTGTCTTTCTCGCACTTCTTCGATAGAAGAGGCCCATGCGGAGGGTTTTTTCTGGATCGAGTGGGAGGCTGCGTCTTGGATAACGCGTACAGCGTCTGCTAACCACATAGCACGCCATTCCCTTGCTCGAGAAATGCTTTGTTGGATACAAGCATTCAGCTGTCTAAACGAAGAAAAGTTGTCTTCTTGATATTGTTTAAACAAAGGCTGCGTTGCTTCTTTTGAAAAAGCGTAGGATTGCACTTCGTCTCTGGTTAGATAGGCCTTATGAGAATCAAATGCTCGAACATAATCTTCTAACGAGCGTGTGAGAATATACGGAGAAATATGCTTCGTATCTATATGATGCTCGACGAGTTTTTCTACTGTTTTGCGAATATCTTGTTGTCGAAGAGGCGCCGAGGAAAAAGCAAGTTGTGGAAAGAAAGTTAGGATTAGAAGACAAAAGCGAGCGAGTCTCTTCATTACGAATATCTCTATTGATGATGATTATTCGTATCTTCGACAGGCGTCGCTCAAACTTGAGTCGGCTTTTGCTTTATAAAGCCTCAAGTGTCTGGTTATTTATTTGTTCGCATCGAAAAAAAAGTTTTGTCGACAAAGAAGGCAAAAAAGAATTATTTTTCTTTCGCGACAAGAAAATTAATGTTGGAGAAAAACGGTAAGGGAATAGGCTTATTGGATAGCCAGTTCTTCATGTTATAGACAAGAGCGATAAGAAAAATACTTAACGCCGAAAACGCAAGAAACATCCCGATCACAAAAAATGCTCCAGCGAAAGGAATAGTAGTTTGAGGGAAAAGACCGATAATAAATAGAACTGCTGAACATAAAGTGAATATAAGGCTACAGGTCAACATTGCGGTATTTCTGAAAAATGCGGTTCGCTGATTCTGCGGCAATACTGGAGTGGGTGCTTGAGAAGGTTCACAAGCAGGATTCACAACAACTTTCATGATGCAGGTCTTGTTTCCAAATTTTTGAACTAACAGTATTCTAAGAAATCATTTTATCAGCAAGGGTTCAACCCTTTTTTTATTAATTCTTTTTAAAAAACAGCATTTTAAGAAAATTTTTTGGGATAAATGTTTTTTAATAAAAATTATTGTAGAGTCTCATAAACTCTTACTAGTCCTAGAAATAACCCCTTGCAAACAAAGATATTCTTATTCTATATTCCTCTGTTTGTAAGAGAGGTTGAATCGAGAAGAGTACATGCCGACGATTAATCAGTTAATACGTAAGAAGCGTCAGTCTGGCGCAACTAGAAAGAAATCTCCAGCTTTACAAAAGTCTCCTCAAAAAAGAGGGGTCTGTCTTCAGGTAAAAACTAAAACTCCTAAGAAACCAAACTCTGCTTTGCGTAAGGTAGCTTGGGTTCGCTTGTCTAATGGACAAGAGGTGATTGCCTACATCGGTGGAGAAGGTCATAACTTGCAGGAGCACAGCATCGTTTTGGTTCAAGGCGGAAGAGTTAAAGATTTGCCAGGGGTGCGTTATCATATCGTTCGAGGTGCTTTAGATTGTGCTGCCGTAAAAAATAGAAAACAGAGCCGTTCCCGCTACGGAGCGAAGCGTCCTAAGTAGATTGGTTTCTTAAACCTAAAGCAAAAGAGTTACGAAGAGGTTGAGTTTATATGTCAAGACGACATGCGGCTGAGAAGAAAGTCATTCCAGGCGATCCTATTTATGGGAGCGTAGTCTTAGAAAGGTTTATTAACAAGGTGATGCTGCACGGGAAAAAGAGCATTGCCAGAAAGATTGTCTACGGGGCTTTGAATCGCTTTGCTAAAAAATTGGGCTTAGAAAACCCTTTGGAAGGGTTTGAAGAAGCTTTAGAAAATGCGAAGCCGATTCTTGAGGTGCGTTCCCGCAGAGTTGGAGGGGCAACTTATCAGGTTCCTGTTGAAGTAGCTCCAGATAGAAGATGCTGTCTTGCTATGCAGTGGATTATCAAGCATGCGCGCTCCAAGCCAGGCAAATGTATGGAAGTTGGCCTAGCTAATGAACTAATCGATTGTTTCAATAAGCAAGGGGCAACGATTAAGAAACGCGAGGATACCCATCGCATGGCTGAAGCAAATAAAGCATTTGCTCATTATAAGTGGTAGGATAACGTTTAACATTCGTGTGTGAGAGGCAAAAAGTTCGATGAGCGGTCAAGAGTTCGGTTTAGACGCGGTTAGAAATATCGGTATCATGGCGCATATCGATGCAGGGAAAACAACAACAACAGAACGGATTCTTTTCTACGCGGGAAGAACTCATAAGATCGGAGAGGTCCATGAAGGTGGTGCGACCATGGACTGGATGGAGCAGGAACAAGAGAGAGGGATTACTATCACCTCTGCTGCTACGACCGTATTCTGGTTGGGATCCAAAATTAATATTATCGATACACCTGGTCACGTCGACTTTACGATTGAAGTTGAACGTTCTTTACGAGTGCTTGATGGCGCTGTAGCTGTCTTTGACGCGGTTTCTGGGGTTGAACCTCAGTCTGAAACTGTCTGGCGGCAAGCTAACAAGTATGGGGTTCCTAGAATTGCTTTTGTGAATAAAATGGACCGTATGGGCGCGAATTATTTTGGCGCTGTTGAGTCTATGAGAGAGAAACTGGGGGCAAATGCTGTTCCAGTGCATTGCCCGATTGGAGCTGAAAGCCAGTTTGTAGGAATGGTGGACTTGATTTCCCAGAAGGCTCTTTATTTCCTAGATGAAACTTTAGGGGCTAAGTGGGAAGAACGAGAGATCCCAGAAGATCTTCAGGAGCAGTGTGCAATACTAAGAATGCAGCTGTTAGAAGAGCTGGCTACCGTTGACGAAAGTAACGAAGCTTTCATGGAGAAAGTTCTTGAGAATCCCGATTCTATTACGGAAGAAGAAATCCATGCGGTGATGCGCAAGGGAGTAATTGAAGGCAAAATTAATCCGGTTCTTTGCGGAAGTGCCTTTAAGAATAAGGGAGTCCAACAGCTTCTTGATGTAATTGTCAAATGGCTGCCATCTCCTCTTGATCGTGGTAATGTTCGCGGAATTAATTTGAAAACCGGGGAAGAAGTGAGCTTGAAGCCTTCAAAAGATGGTCCTTTGGCTGCGCTTGCTTTCAAAATTATGACAGACCCCTATGTTGGTCGTATTACGTTTATCCGTATTTACTCAGGAACATTGAAGAAAGGTTCTGCTATTCTTAACTCCACTAAGGATAAGAAAGAGCGGATTTCCAGACTCTTGGAAATGCATGCTAACGAGCGAACCGATAGAGATGAATTCACTGTTGGGGACATCGGAGCTTGCGTGGGACTTAAGTTTTCGGTAACAGGGGATACTCTTTGTGATGAAAACCAAGAGATCGTGTTAGAGCGTATAGAAGCTCCAGAACCTGTAATTGATATGGCTATTGAGCCTAAATCTAAAGGGGATCGAGAGAAGTTAGCTCAAGCTTTAAGTGCTCTTTCCGAAGAAGACCCAACTTTCCGAGTTTCTACGAATGAAGAAACTGGCCAAACGATTATTTCTGGAATGGGAGAGTTGCATCTTGACATTCTTCGAGATCGAATGATTCGAGAGTTTAAAGTAGAAGCTAACGTCGGTAAGCCGCAGGTTTCTTATAAAGAAACTATTACAAAAAATAGTAATAGTGAAACTAAATATGTTAAGCAGTCCGGTGGGCGGGGGCAATATGCTCACGTTTGTTTGGAAATCGAGCCTAATGAACCTGGAAAAGGGAATGAGGTCGTCAGTAAGATTGTCGGAGGGGTAATTCCAAAAGAATACATTCCTGCGGTGATTAAGGGCGTTGAGGAAGGCTTGAATTCTGGAGTTTTGGCTGGATACGGACTAGTTGATATCAAGGTAAGTATTGTATTCGGATCTTACCATGAAGTGGATTCTAGTGAGATGGCCTTTAAGATTTGCGGATCAATGGCTGTAAAAGAAGCTTGTAGAAAAGCTCTTCCCGTTATTTTAGAGCCAATTATGAAAGTGACTGTTATCACTCCAGAAGACCACTTAGGGGATGTAATCGGAGATTTAAACCGTCGTAGAGGTAAGATTTTGGGGCAAGAGTCTTCCAGACACATGGCTCAAGTCAGTGCAGAGGTACCTTTGAGTGAAATGTTCGGGTACATGACCTCTCTACGATCATTGACTTCTGGTCGAGCTACGTCGACTATGGAACCTGCATTCTTTGCTAAAGTTCCTCAGAAAATTCAAGAAGAGATTGTTAAGAAGTAAGGAATATATGAAGCAGCAAAAACAAAGAATTCGGATTCGCTTGAAAGGGTTTGATCAAGGGCAGCTCGATCAGTCTACAGCAAACATTGTTGAGACTGCTAAAAGAACCGGTGCTCGTGTTGTTGGTCCGATTCCTTTACCAACGAAGAGAGAAGTATATACGGTTTTACGCTCTCCTCACGTAGATAAAAAATCTCGTGAGCAGTTTGAGATTCGTACGCATAAACGATTAATTGATATTTTAGATCCTACAGGGAAAACAATCGATGCTTTAAAAATGTTGTCTTTGCCTGCTGGAGTCGATATTAAAATTAAGGCTGCGTAATCTTTCGATTTAAGAATGTCTTTATTTGCTAAATTCAAAGCTCAGCGAATGGTATTACATTCTCGTGAGCTTTGTTCTTCTCATCAAGATGGCGTTCAGACCTCTTTAGATCCTGTTTTTAAGATCGTATGTGGTCCTTCTCAGTCGAAGATCTCTTATAAAGTTGGGGATGCTTTAGGTGTATTCCCAACAAATTCCCTCCCCCTGGTGGATTCTATATTATCTACCTTACAGTACGATTCTCGTGTTTTAGTCGCTTCTCGATATGTAGATTCTCCCATTCCTGTTCAAGAATTCCTTCTTAGCTATGCGGATCTTGATAAATTTCCAAAAGCTTTAAAGCCTTTTTTCCCTGAGGATCTTGATGATTCTTGGTCTCTGGCAGAGGCAATTTTGTTTTATCGTCCTTCGATTCCTTTTGAAACATTTATCAATGGACTCTCACCTCTGCTCCCGAGATTTTACTCGATCGCTTCTTCTCCAGATTGTTCTCATGGACAACTTGAGCTGCTTGTGCGTTGTATCAGTTTCCCTGGGAAAGAGCAGGTGCGTTATGGATTGTGCTCGGCTTTTTTATGTAACCACTTGCAGGAGGGGATGACTTTTCAAGGGTTTATACAGCCAACAAGGCATTTCACTTTAGAAAAGAAAACTTTTGGAAAGCCCTTGATTATGGTTGGCGCGGGAACTGGGATTGCTCCATACAAAGGATTTTTGCAACATAGATTGTATCATCAGGATCCTGGCGCAAACTTTTTATTTTTTGGAGAGCGTTTTGAGAAGAGCAATTTCTACTATCGAGACTTTTTGCAAGATTTAATTGCCTCTGGAAAACTGCAGTTGTTCACAGCTTTTTCTAGAGATGCCGAGTCCAAAATGTATGTTCAAGATGTAATTGAACAGCAAAAGGAGCTTATCCAAGAAAATTACGAAAAAGGTGCTTTTTTCTTTATTTGTGGGAAAAAAATTCTTGGGACAGAAACAAAACGTGCTTTAGGGAATGTTTTAGGCTTGCCACTCGTGCAAGAGCTTATTTTGGAAAAGAGACTCGTTTTAGACGTATATTAACTTGGACAAAATTCCATAACGGTTAAAACACAAAAACATTGTACCCCTTCCCCTAGTCCCATGCTGGTCAGTCCTTCACCAGAAGTCGCTGTAATGTTAATGGAGTCTAAGGGAATCTGCAGTATCTCTGCTATGTTTTTCCGCATGGCAGGTAGTCTAGGAAGTAATTTAGGACGTTTTCCCTCTATAGTAATCGCCAGATGAGAGACTCTTTGAGTAGGTTTTAAAGAAGCCGCGGCTTCTTTCAAATAGGCGGCGCTATCGGAAATCCCCTGTGTTTTTAATAATTCATCCGCAAGTCCTCCTAAAATGCCTTTATGCGTTACGGATGAAAAAGCATTGCAAATAGCGTGCAAAACGACATCTCCGTCCGAATTGGCGTCAAATCCCGGAGTGTTTTCAAAAACAACCCCACCAAGGATACAAGGCTTAGGATCTTCATCAGAGAGAAAACGGTGGCTGTCTTGGCCAATGCCGACACGATAAATCCATTCTGGATTGGGAAGAACAAAACGAGGAGGAGTTGTTGTCATGCGTTTATGCTAAAAAATGTTTCTCGGCTCATTCTGGAAAATATGTTTATTAAAATACACAGAAAGATAGTTATTAACAATCTGTGGACTCTTGTGATGAAAAGAGAATTTTGGAAGGAGAGACACAAAATGTGTTGGTAAATGCTTCTGCACTAATCTTTCCTAAACACCAATGTTCTTTCCTGGGAAGTGAGGGGAATAATTTTGCATACGCATGAACAATCGAAGGACTGGTGAGGATAATGATTTTATAAGGAAGAAAGGTTTTAAGAGGGAGTTTGAGAGGTTTTACTGTGTAGTGGGGATAGGCAAAGAAGGGATTTGGGAGCTTCTCAAGAAAAGAGCGGATAATAGGCCGGGCAAGAAAAGAGTGGGGGTAGAGTATGGAGGCTTCAGGAGATAAGGAGGACAGAATGGGCAGAAAAGATTCCGCTTGAGGGAAGGGGACCTGCTGAATCGTGGCGTTAGGGAAGTGGGCGCGTACGCGAGAAGAAGTCGTCTCTCCAATAGTAACAAAGTTTTTGTTAATCAGCGTGGAGGAAGAGATGTTCTTTTTTATAGAAGCAAAAAAGCAGCGAGTAGATGAGGGACTTGTTAACAAAATATGGGAAGCGGATACAAGAAATTGTCGAGCTCGGCGCATCTGAGGAGCCCGTTTGGAAAAAGGAACTATGCGGATCATTGGCTGAAAAACCGCAGAATATCGTTTGGCAAAGGACGGGTTAAGCCCTAAGTAAAGAATCATAACAATAGGAGAACTTTCCTTTGTTTAAAAAGATCATGTTAGAGTTTTTTTTAAATTGAAGAGAAGCTTTTTGTTAATAGGAAGCTTCTTGACTTTGCGGTGAGAATATGATCAACTGAAGCAGCAAAGATGTAACAAGGCCTTTTGATAGTGATGAAGGAAGGCGGATCGATAGAGATTGTTTGATCGTAGATCTTTGAATATAAATAGAAAGAATCCTCTTTTCTCTAAGAAAACCAGATTTCTATAACAAATTGTGGAAAAAGGAGAAAAGAGCTCCTCGGAAAGATCCTATAGGATCTTGAGGATTTAATCAGCGGAGGTGGAAATATGGCATCTTTATTGGATAGATATTTGAGAAATATTTCCGAAAAAAGTCATCAAAGTTTGGCGTCTGTAGCTTATTTAGCAGCGCTAGATCACCTATTACACGCTTTTCCTTCCATCGGGCAAAGCATAGTTCAAGAGTTGAAAAGCCAGCGGTCTCGCTTGAAAATGATTGCTTCAGAGAACTATTCTTCCCTTTCCGTTCAGCTGGCGATGGGAAATTTGCTCACAGATAAGTATTGTGAAGGAAGCCCATTCAAACGTTTTTATTCTTGTTGTGAGAATGTAGATGCTATTGAGTGGGAGTGTGCAGAGACTGCTAAAGAATTATTTGGTGCCGAGAGTGCTTTTGTTCAGCCTCATTCTGGAGCAGATGCGAATTTACTCGCTATTATGTCTATTCTGACACAAAAGATTCAAAGCCCTGCTGTTCAACGTTTAGGATACAAGACGATCAATGATCTTCCTGAACAGGAGTATGAGGCATTAAAAGCAGAAATGGCACAGTACAAGTGCTTAGGTCCTTCTTTGAATTCTGGTGGACATTTAACGCATGGCACTGTACGCATGAATATTATGTCTAAATTAATGCATTGTCTTCCTTACGATGTTAATTTAGATACTGAGTTGTTTGATTACGATGTCATAGCAAAAATAGCAAAAGAACATAAACCGACTGTTCTTATCGCGGGGTACTCGTCTTACTCAAGACGCTTAAATTTTGCTACACTAAAACAAATCGCGGAAGATTGTGGCGCAGTTTTATGGGTGGATATGGCCCATTTTGCAGGATTAGTTGCTGGAGGTGTTTTTGCTGGTGAGGAGAATCCTATCCCTTATGCAGATATTGTTACCACAACTACGCACAAGACTTTACGGGGCCCAAGAGGGGGGATGGTTCTAGCCAAAAAAGAGTATGCAAATACCTTGAATAAGGCTTGTCCATTGATGATGGGAGGCCCCCTTCCTCATGTGATTGCAGCCAAAGCAATCGCTTTGAAAGAGGCTATGACAATCAATTTCAGGAAGTATGCGCACCAAGTGGTGGATAACGCTCGCACCTTAGCAGAAGTGTTTCAACAGAATGGATTGAGATTATTAACCGGGGGAACGGATAATCACATGCTGATTATCGATCTAACTTCTCTAGGAGTTCCTGGACGTATTGCGGAAGATGTGTTAACCTCTGTAGGTATCGCGGTGAACCGGAATACCATTCCTTCAGATGCTTCTGGACAATGGAAGACTTCTGGTATCCGGCTGGGCACCCCGGCTCTGACCTCTTTAGGTATGGGAGGGGGCGAGATGGAAGAAGTTGCGAATATTATCGTGAAAGTATTGCGAAATATTACTGTGAGAAGCAATGCTGAGGGCGGTTCTAGTAAATGTGAGGGAGAGCTACCAGAAAGGATCGCTCAAGAGGCGAGACGACGAGTAGCAGATTTGTTGGGAAGATTCCCTCTTTACCCTGAAATCGATCTGGAAACGCTAGTTTAGTGGGAGACTCTATGCCTGAAGGGGAAATGATGCATAAGTTGCAAGATGTCATAGATAGAAAGTTGTTGGACTCTCGTCGTGTTTTCTTCTCTGAGCCTGTAACAGAGAAGAGCGCTGCAGAGGCTATCAAAAAGCTTTGGTATTTGGAACTCACAAGCCCTGGACAGCCGATTGTGTTTGTCATTAATAGCCCTGGAGGGTCTGTTGACGCAGGATTTGCTGTTTGGGACCAAATTAAAATGATTTCTTCTCCGGTAACCACTGTTGTTACGGGGTTAGCGGCATCGATGGGCTCCGTGTTGAGCTTATGTGCGGCTCCAGGACGACGATTTGCTACGCCGCATGCGCGTATTATGATCCATCAGCCTTCCATTGGAGGGACCATTACAGGACAAGCTACAGATCTGGATATTCATGCGCGTGAAATTTTAAAAACAAAAGCACGTATTATTGATGTATATGTTGAAGCCACAGGTCAATCTCGAGAGGTAATAGAGAAAGCCATTGATCGAGACATGTGGATGAGCGCAAATGAAGCTATGGAGTTTGGGTTATTAGATGGGATTCTCTTCTCTTTTAACGACTTGTAGATATCTTTTATATTCTGGAGCAGGAAACAGTTTCGTTTTAGGGGAGTCTAGACCTTCTCTTGAAGATGTTTTGTTTTTATGCCAGAAAGAGATGGTCGATGGGTTTTTGTGCGTGGAGCCCTCTGATATCGCGGATGCTAAGCTTACGATTTTTAATAGCGACGGATCTGTTGCTTCTATGTGTGGTAATGGCGTGCGATGCGCGATGGCTCACGTAGCGCAATGTTTCGGCTTAGAAGATGTCTCTATCGAAACGGATCGTGGGGTCTATCAGGGTAAGTTTTTTTCTATGAGTCGGGTATTGGTGAATATGACATTGCCTGATTGGAAGAAGGCTAAGCGGAAATTAACACATGTGTTGCCTGGTATGCCGGAAGAGGTCTTCTTTATTGATACCGGGGTTCCTCATGTCGTGGTCTTTGTCCCCGATGCGAACAAGATCCCTATACATGAATGGGGGGCTTTTATTCGTTATCATGAAGACTTTAGTCCTGAAGGAGTAAACGTAGATTTTGTTCAACGAAAAAAAGATGATCTACTTCTTGTCTATACCTATGAACGGGGGTGTGAACGAGAAACTCTGTCTTGTGGGACGGGAATGCTGGCTAGTGCCTTGGTCGCTGCGGATATTTTTTCTTTGGGACAAGACTTTTCTCTATCGGTGTGTTCTCGGAGCGGGAACATCGTTAAGATTTTTTCTGAAAATGAGCAGGTGTTTTTAGAAGGCCCTGTATGTCTTTTGAACCGAAGTGAAAATATAGGATGGTTAACTCCTAGATCTAAATGTAGTAGATAAATTTGAGGATAAAGCAAGAGAGGGTTGCTATCTAACAGAGCATTCCCTATACTGGAGCCTATGACAACATATCCTGTACCTCAAAATCCTCTTTTGTTACGTGTTCTGCGCCTGATGGATGCTTTCTCAAAATCTGATGATGAGAGAGATTTCTATTTAGATCGGGTGGAGGGATTTATCTTGTACATAGATCTCGATAAAGATCAGGAAGATCTTGATAAGATCTATCAAGAGTTGGAAGAGAATGCAGATCGGTATTGTTTGATTCCAAAATTGACCTTCTATGAAATTAAGAAGATCATGGAGACCTTCGTAAATGAAAAAATTTACGATATAGACACCAAAGAAAAATTTTTGGAAATTGTGCAGTCTAAAAATGCTCGCGAGCAGTTTTTAGAATTTTTGTATGACCATGAGACGGAGCAGGAGAAGTGGCAACAGTTTTATGTTGAACGTTCTCGTATTCGAATTATTGAGTGGTTACGAAACAATAAGTTCCAGTTTGTTTTTGAAGAAGATTTAGATTTTTCAAAACATATTTTAGAGCAGTTGAAGGTGCATTTGTTTGATGCAAAAGTGTCAAAAGAATTGACGCAGGCGCGGCAGCTTCTCCTGAATAAGTCTAAAGTATACTATTCGAACGAGGCTTTGAATCCTCGTCCTAAGAGAGGCCGTCCTCCCAAACAGTCTGCGAAAGTGGAAGCAGAAACTACGGTGTCTAGCGATATCTATACAAAGGTCCCTGCTGCAGCGCGGCGTTTTCTGTTCTTGCCAGAGATTACATCTCCTTCTTCTCTTACTTTTTCTGAAAAATTCGATACAGAAGAAGAGTTCTTAGCTCACTTACGAGGAGGAGGGCGATTGGAAGACCAGCTGAACCTAGCGAAGTTTTCTGAGCGTTTCGACTCTTTGCGCGAGTTATCTGCTAAACTTGGTTATGATGGAGATGGGGAGTCTAGTGACTTTTTTGATGAAGAGTACGATGACGACGACGATGATATCGTCAAACCAAAAAAGGCTACCAAACGCGGTCGTAAGAAAGCTCGTTCGTAAACATTTTTGAAACGCTTTCTTCGTTTTATTTTTCTAAAATCCAGATGGTTGCCGTTCCAAAAAATAATTTTTGTTTTCGGATAATGCGCAGCTTTGCTTCGAGGAACTCTTTTTCAAGAGTGGTATCGCAGGGAAGATTGCGAATACTTTCTTTGAGATAAGAATAAGCGTAACTATTTCCAGAATACAACCGACCTACACTAGGAACGACTAGATTGAGATAAAGCTTATGTAGGAGATAGGCTGGGTTATAGGGCGCAGGACGAGTCAATTCAAGGATGCCAAGGCGTCCTCCCGTTTGTAAAACCCGGTGTACTTCTTTCAGAGCTTTTAAAGGAGAAGAAAGATTCCTTAGTCCATACGCCATGGAAGCTAAACGAAAAGACTCGTCGGGAAGAGGTAGATGGGCGACATCACTGGTCACATAAGAGAATGGAGCTGAAGGATAGCGGTTTTGGACAGTCTCCAGCATTTTAGTAGAAAAATCTACAAGGGTCGCTGAAGCCTGCGGGTGCTTTTGGATGTATGACAAGGCTACACGACCTGTTCCAGCACACAAATCCAATAGATGATCCGTTTCCCCTAAAAGAGAAACAAAAGAATGATTCCAGGACAGATGCATGCCCAAAGACAAAATCTTATTGATTTTGTCATAGGTGGGTGCCAAGGAATCAAACATAATGCGAATGTTCGGTTTTTCGCGAAAGTTGGTCATAATAGTGCTTAAACTGTTGTAAACCAGCAAAATCGTCTTCGGATAGCTCGTAACGACATAGGGTATAATATTGTTGCATCAGCGATTCCGGGAGGTCTAGTAACATAGCTGCCTTTCGACAGACTTCCTCCTTATAATCTTGAAAATAATGCAGAGCAGATAGGAACCCTTGTTGCAATTGCTCAGGAAACACTGAAGAAAGACTAAGAACCCCTGCAAAAACAAATGGCTTGCCTGAAAGATCATACCATGAAGCTGCTAGATCATAAGTTTGAAATCCAGGAATTGTTGGGTGTCTTAAAGCGGTGTCCCCTATTAATAATAAAGCATCGTAATGTTCTGCTTGAGCAAGAACTTCTTCTGAAGAAAGAGATGTAATAGCAGGAAACGGAATTTTCCAGAGATTTTCGCAAAGGATACGCACAAGCATAATGGAAGAGAGACTTTCTCTTGTAGCAGCTATACGGGGAGCTTCTTTAGTAAAAAATTGAGAAGTAGCGTGTAAGTTAACGCTCAAAATTTTTTTATAAGCTGCGATTCCAAAACAAGAAACCTGCTGTAAAGGAGAACAGAATTTTGCGATTACAGAGGTTAAGGCGTAGCCAATCTCCTTTGAGAGTAGCTTGGGAACCAGGTTAGCTGGCGTATCTGTAAACAGGGAAATCCCTGGAGTTTGTGACAATCCAATAGAGAAAGGTAAAGCGTTAACATAACGTACGCAACCAACTGTTAGACTTCCTTGGAATTGACTAGGCATGGAATACGACCTTGTTGCATGATTAGATTAGCCATTCCTTCGATGTCCATCCGGATAGGCTTTTGAGAAGAGGCCATTTGAAATACTTTTTCTCCTTGATGAGTGGAAGAAAAGTCATTAGCTCCACAAGAAAGTAGGTGTAAGGCAACATCTAGTCCCAGATAATTCCATAAAGCTTTAATGTTAGCAAAATTATCTAAGAATAGCCGAGCAACCGCAATGATGGTCGCAGGAGGAATCGAGTGTCTTGACGTTATTTTTTGCAAACGTTTCCCTAAGGCATTATTCTCGGAAGCGAATTTCAAAAGAATAAAATTTTTAAATCCAGAAGTTTCATCCTGAAGAGCGCGTAATTTACTTAGATGCGTAACAATGTCTGCAGGAGTTTCTCGATGATAACAGAGCATGGTAGCATTACTAGGAATTCCCAAAGAGTGTGCGGTTCGGTGAATGTCTAAAAAACCCTGAGAAGATAATCTTCCACGAGAAAGGGTTTCTCGGACTTCATCAACCAAGATTTCTGCACCTCCTCCAGGGATGGAGTCTAGGCCTGCAATACGTAAGCGCTCCATGATCTCTCTGACAGAAAGGTTTTCTATTTTTGCTAGATAGTCATACTCGACAGCAGAAAGAGCTTTGATATGTAAGTCCGGAAAATGTTTTTTGATTTTTGTGAAAAGCTCTTCATAATAGGCAAGATTACAGGAGGGATAACAACCCGCTACAATATGCGTTTCGGTAATAGGGGATGGGCTTTCTTTTATACGACTGATGAGTTGATCGGGAGTAAAAAACCATCCCGAAGGGTTCCCAGGTTTGGCGTAAAAAGAACAAAAAGTACAGTTGAACTGGCAAAAGTTAGTGGGATAGAGATAAAGGGTTGAAGAGTAGAAAACAGTATCGCCAACACGCTTGGCACGAATGTGGTCTGCGAAACTCCATAGTGCTTGTTCGTTCTCAGCATCCACAAGAAGCAATTGTAAAGCTTGTTCCTCGGAAAGCCGAACTCCGGACAAGTAATCATCAAACAAAGCCTTGAGCCACGAGCTTTTAGGAAGAATGCGAGCTGGAAGAGTCGTCATAATCGTTGTCGGGTTGCGAGTTTTTATTGTTATGAGAGCAAGACCCTTTTTTTTGACAGCAATCCCTGCGGCCACATCCCTTAGATAAGGGTCTGCCTAATAGAAAAGATCCCACAAACACAGCAGTCACTCCTATAGTTAATAAGACTGTGGCACAACAGATGAGAAGAAACAAAGAGGTCATACACAGCTTAATTAAGATCTATCCAAATAGGAGAACTCCAAGCCATAGCTCCATTTTCTTGCGTGACCCGTAGGTAATAAAAGGCAAAAGGAGCCCCGTTTTTGGGGTCTTCAAGAGTGGCCTGAGCAAATGGGGTCAAATCATCATACTCATATTCAAAATTATTCCCATCAGGATAGAAAGTATGAAGCGTGTCTCCATTGCGGATAATCTCGACAGAGGAAATCTTTGCAGTTCCCGCCACGTATCCTGAAATATGTCTGTTAATCATTAAGCCCGGTTTCATAGCTGTCGAAAGTTCTGAGCCCATAGGAGCAGATGTAATTTGGAAGCTTAAAATAATTCTTTGACCCGTTGTTGCGTAGCATTGGCGTTGGTACAAGGCTTCAAGCAAAGAATCTCGAGAATATTTATTACAGATGACAGCAGTTAACCCTGGAGAGTATTGTTGTTGATCTGAATCAAAAAAGTTGCCGTATAGGTTTCTATCATCAAGACCTCCGGCTACAAATCCAAAACGTAAATTTCTCTTTAAGGCAGACAAAAGGGTGCCTTGGGGATTTTCAGAGTCTATAGAACCTTTGATAGGGAAGGGGTTTCCTTCAGCCTCTGTTCTTTCTGAACATCCCCAAGCATTGTAAATCTCTACAACCCGCTCAAATTCAGGATGGAAATTTTGAAAATCATAACCAAATTTTTTCGATGCAGTAAAGCATGGAATCGAAATCAACTCGTGACTGGTGGACTGCTTATATAGCTTAGACAAGGGGAATAGTTTACACTCTTTATGCTTGCCTGGAGATTTGGGCTCTTTCATCAGAAGAACCTCGCGAATTCCTTCGCCGGGTTCTTCAGAAAGATACTGTGCTCCAGATAGAGCAATGAAGCGGTCCTCTTCATTGAAATCAGAGACCGTTTGGTTGATAGCTTTAATGGTTTCTGGAGTGAGTCCATCTTGAATTTCGAATGAAGATGTTGCAAAGAAATTCAAAGCACAGTCATCCCGAAAATAACGTAAACAAGATTCAATATTGCCCTCAGAGTCGACGCGCTCAGATTCTCCATGCAAAAGTCCCCATAAAAGATGAGAAGAGGTTTCTACAAAACATTTAATGGGTGCAGACGTAAACACTTCTTTTGTTGCTTGATTACGTAACTGAATACGATAAATCCCAGGCTCATTGAAATACAGATTGGGAAGAATGACGAACCCCGTCTCAGGAATAAACAATTGCCAGCTGAGATTTTCTCGCAGGTGCTCATAAGAAAGCTCTATATGGGTTTCTTCTGGGGAAAAATTTGTTAAATTTCCAAATTCGTCTTCAAAGCGAACGGTAATATCAAAGCGTTTGTTTTTGACCACATAAGAGGGAGCAAAGATACGGATATTCTTTAAAACATTTCCGCGGATGTCCATGGTGAAGATATCAGGATCTTCAAAAACTCCTTTACCTGTAGGATCGATATAAAGAGAAAACGGCTTACGGCGCTGAGTAAACAATTGAGCTCCATTGCCGGAAGCATCTTCTTGAGGGAAATTAGGAGAGGCCCCGAGAATAATGGAAAAAGTATCTCCTATTTCTATATCGCAGGGGAGGATAAATTCGAAGGCGGGGACACAGGCTCCGGGAGCATACACTGCTCGTGCTGTCACAATATCCTCAGAAGGGGTTTCCAAATAGATCGTGTTACGCGGTTGAGAGAGGTCTGTAGAGGGAATCTCCCAGTCTATGGGGCGTCCGTCTATTCCTAAGTCAAATTTGAGTAATGTTCCCTCTGGGAGAAAATTAGCTGAAGAATATTCAAACCTCCAGGTAGAAATTTGACCGGCCCTAGCAACTGAAGGAGTAACGTAACAAACAGATCTACGCATAGCAACTAATATATAAGTTTGAGTAACCAGGAAGTCCTTTTCATGTAAAAATTTTGCTTTGGCACGCTTTACAAAGGATCTTCGAAGACAAAGTTATGTTACACCAAAAATTTTTTCAGGACCACACAACTTTGATTGAGACACATCACTTGAAAAGAGAATGAGTAAAAGACCGGATTAAGCATTTTCTTTTGTTAAAGCTTGTAAAGCTTCATTTACGGAATCAAAAACCTTAAAATAGGACAGAAATCCCGTAACATAAAGAGTTTGCTCAACAGTTTTAGAAATGGAGGTCAGGGCAATTTTCCCTGCATTTTTCCCAACTTGGTGATAGCTTTGTAAAAGAACACGAATGCCCGCACTAGATATATAGTCTAAAGCTGTACAATCCAAAATGATGTTTTTCATGCCGTTCGAAAGAGATTCAGAAATGCTTTCTTGTACAGCTGGAGAGGAGACCCCATCGAGTTTTCCTTGTAAATGAAAAATTCCGGTTTGACCTTGTTCTTCTTTTTGAAAATTACTCATGAGGTCTAAGGCTCCTAAGATTGAGTAGTTAGAAGGACTGTTTTGTTTTTAGGGAGTTTACAAAAGGATTCTACAGACATTATGACTAGAAGGCCCTTCCGTAATTTTTCTTCTACTATGGCTATACATTTTAGACAACAGATAGAGAAACTAGATTTTACTAATGATTTCACTGAGAATAGGTTGTCTTATGATAAAGGTTTGCGCCTTCTTGGAGTGATTTTCATTTTTTCTACACTACGGTCGGAGCAAGATAAGATATCAATATCAAAATCTTCGTAGTAAATTTTCATTCCTTTTTCAGGAACAGCTCCTAATTTATGAAAAACATATCCACCAAGGGTGTCGTAGCTGTTTTCATGTGCGATGTGCAGGCCCAAACATTCTTCAGCGTCAGAAATATTCATGCGTCCATCCACAATCCAAGCATTCCCCACTTTTTTATAGTGAACATCTTCTTGATCATCGTATTCATCTGCGATTTCTCCAAAAATTTCTTCAACGATGTCTTCCATAGAAACCAAGCCCTCCGTGAACCCATACTCATTCACAACAATAGCTAAGTGGCACCGCTTCTGCCGAAATTCTTGTAAAAGTAAAGAGACTCGGCGAATTTCTGGTGTATACAGAGGGGGATAGGCAACGTACGATAGAGGTTGAGTGGTGTGAGGATCCTTATAGTACACTGGCAACAGGTCTTTTACTAGAACCATTCCTGTAATGTCGTCGATACTCTTCGTAAATAAGGGAATACGGCTATACCCCTCATCTATGATTAGGGGGAATGCTTGAGAAATAGGAGTGTCTCTTTGAAGAGCAAAAATATCTGCTTTGGGAGTCATAATTTCTCGAGCAATCCTATCGTTTAGGCAAGCGATATTTGCTGATAGTTCATTAGCAGGTGTTGGGGTTGAAAGTTGTGGAGTCGTAATAGAAGAGGATTGTTTAACTCCTGATAAGCATCTTTCTAGGGTTCTGACTGTAGAGGTTGAATAACGAGAAAAAGAAGGCAAAAGTTTATAAACGATCAGGATTAAAGATAGAAAGATGAACCAAAAAATAGGCTGCGGGACAGAGAAAAATGTGTGGATGTATTGATAAACAGGGGCTCCTAGCATTCCGTAAATTAGGCAAAGCAAAGGAAGTGTTTTAAATAGTGGAAGAGGGGCAGGATTTCCATTCCCGCCGTATGTTAAGGTAGAGACTCTGCGATGGATTTCTGAGCCGAAAATAAGGAAAAGAACGATGATTGCCAGCAGAATGTATAGCATGGTGAGAGGCGAAAAGGGGCTTTCTCCGGTAAAACAAGAAATTATTCTAGGAGCCTAATTTGAGGAGGCTCATAGCCTTCTTTGCATGTTACGATAAAAATTTTTATCGATATAGAGATTTCTAGAGAGAGAAGAAGACTTTTTTATGTAGTAGGTTGTAGTAACGCTTGGTTTTGAGCTAAGAAGTCCAAGGAAGAGTCTTCCTGTGCTCGCATAATCTGTTTATCTTCATCTGTTTGATCGTCATATCCTAACATGTGTAGTAAAGAGTGGACTACATAACGGGAGATCTCATGATATAACTGGGATTTTGTATATTGCCCTAGGAATCTCATGGCTGCTTTAGGACTAACAAAAGCTTCTCCTAGAACATGCGGAAAAGAAGGGTCGCCTGGTTTGTCTATGGGAAGCGTGATGGTGTCTGTTAGGGAGGGGTCAGAAAATTGCTCATCATGCAGTTGAGCAAGAGCAGCATCTGTTAAAAAATAGATATACACCTGATCTGTAGAAATTTTATGCATCTGCAGAAATAAAACAACAAGACGTCGAACAGATTGTAAATCTATATCAACGTCTTGTTGCTCGTTAGAAACAAAAATTTGAGGAGAAGATGAATCCAAAATAAACAAAAAAATACAAATTATTTAATCACAGGAGTTTTAAGAAGGCCTGTGACTTTCTTAGCGGTAGCATCGTCCCAGCGCCCTAATTTACGCAAAACTTCGATGCGCTCAAAACGCTTAAGAACGTTTCTTTTGGTTTCTCCTTTAACAGATTTTCCGTAACTGCGATGTCTAGACATGTTTTTTCTCTAATAACTAACCAATTTGAGGAACAAAAACGCCAACACTATTCACCGTGTTGGTGTGGACCTTAAAAGCAATTCTTGGAGCATCTTTTGGATGCTGAATAGCATAAACGGGTTTGCGTTTCTTTGGACTTTGAGCTCTACGGCGAGCTTGTTTACTCATTCGTGTCATATAAATAACCCAACAAGATCTTTCTTTCCGGATGAAAAGAGATTTACGAAGAAAATAGCAACTTAGCTGCGGCTGTTGCTCATGAAGAGAACAGAATAGTAGAGAGCTGTTTTTTTTTCAATAGAGCTCTAAGTAGGCTTCAACTAAAAAATTTTTGCGCAACAAGCGACGATTGAAGGGATTAAGAATTAGGATTTATGAATGGAGAAGAAGCGCAGGGGTCCGAGTTCAATACTCCACAAGAGATCACGTATTTGAATGCATCTTCAATTTTCATATCTAGAAAGGTAATGTCCGATTTTTTAAACAAAGTCAGGAACCCAGAAGTAGGGTTTGGAGTTGTCGGAATGAATACAGTAATCATGGGGTCATCAGCGTTTCGAGAGCATGATGTTGGAGCGTCTCCCGCCACTAGACCGATGCATAGAACTTCTTTGTTAGGGAAGGGGACCATGACCACTTGTTTGAAAGATCCGGATTGGGAGCCAAAAATTGTCGTCATGACCTGTTGAGCTGCCTTATAGACAGTTTTGATAATCGGGATCCTATGAAGAACTTTGTCATAAACAGATAGTAAAGATTTAAAAATCATAAGGCGGGCAAGGAATCCAAGCAGGACTGTTGTAAAGAAAAGCCCAAATAAAAGTACAATTTGTAAGCCAAATCTAAGAAAAGCTTTGTATTTAGCATAAAAACTAAATTTTTCGAATAAATCCGAAGCCATACCAACAAAAGGCTGTGTGAGAAAATTCATAATCATCCCAACAACCGCGATGGTAATTGCTAAGGGGAGAAGAATAACTAGGCCAGTAATAAAATGCTTTTTCATAACAAGAGCTCCTTTGGCTTGGGAATTCCCTCTCGCTTGGAATTCTAGGCAAAACTATAGCTAAATTCTTTATAACTTGTAATTCGTTTTTGGAGTAGCAGCAGCCTCCC
>SAMEA3663006__coassemble_202_pt1 | contig 61446 bp, 54 predicted proteins | sample SAMEA3663006__metabat2_low_PE_018 | metagenome-assembled genome bin SAMEA3663006 (sample SAMEA3663006) | pig gut metagenome | biome: pig gut; feature: pig-associated habitat; material: faeces | place: France | collected 2012 | reverse complement strand
TTATGGTTTTAAGATATGCATTAGCTTTCTATGAAAAAACTCCTGTAGGAGTTGCTACAGGTCTTGCCTGGACTTCCTTAGGAGGCGCTACCCTATACATAGAAAGCGTTCAAGTTCCTTCTGCGTCAGGGAAAGCAGACATGCATCTAACAGGTCAAGCTGGAGATGTCATGAAAGAGTCTTCACAAATAGCCTGGACATACCTCCATAGTGCGCTAGAGCGTTATGCTCCAGGACAGCCATTTTTTGAAAAATCTCAGGTCCATATTCACATCCCAGAGGGGGCCACTCCCAAAGACGGTCCTTCTGCAGGGATCACTATGGTAACCTCCTTGCTCTCTTTGCTTTTAGATAAGCCGGTCTTGAATAATCTTGGTATGACCGGGGAACTTACCTTAACAGGGAGAGTATTAGGCATAGGTGGTATACGAGAGAAATTAATCGCCGCTAGAAGATCAAAATTAAATGTCTTGATCTTCCCTGAAGACAACCGCAGAGATTACGATGAGCTCCCTGCTTATCTTAAAAAAGGTCTAAAAGTGCACTTCGTTACACATTATGACGACGTGTTCAAAATAGCTTTCCCTGAGGTTTAAGTACGGTTCTCTGAGCTTGAAAACTCAGAGAACCTTTCCTCCCCTCTTCTTAACAAATCTAAGTTTAGTATAATTCGCCTTCAAAACATTACAGGAGGCCATTATGCAAGTTCCTTCCATGATTCGTTCTTTTTTCCCTTCCCTCTCCTCGCCAAATCCGCTCAAAAAACCTATCTATGAACAAACAGAACGCATTATCAACTCTGCGTATCTTATCCTGTTATCACTAGCTACAGCAGGTATTATTTCTGGAGTACTCCTTTCTTTTAGTTTTCCTTTATTGGGGGCTGGCATTTGTTTGATTTCTTTAGTAATATGCTCTTGCTTGCTAGTCCTATTCCCTTTACTCCCAGACATTGCAAAAACTATAGCCCGAAAACGAATTCCCACCCCCATCACAACTCCAACTCCGTTACAAATATTAACAAAACGCTTCCAATCCATAAATTTTTGGAAAAAGCCTTGTTGACGCACAAGCTGGGATTCTTCATCAAACATCTTTTTACACAAGCTTATTGCTCCCCTCCAATAATCATAAAAGGCCATATTCTCTCTCGAGCTAGCTTTTGCTTGTGTTTAGGCCAAACGAGAGATATAATTTCTCTCTAAAGTTCGAAGAGACGTAAGAAATTATTTTCTTTCTACTGCATTGACTTGTTTTATCAATGCTATGTTCCGCTTTTCTACTCCGCTTTGCTTCGAAAGAGAAAAGTTGCTTGCAGGGCATGAATAATTTCGCTTTCAGAAAATCTCTTCCTTAAAAAAGGTGTGGAATGAGCTATCGAGGACTAACGATTCTAGGCTGTTCAAGTCAACAACCGACTCGACACCGTAATCACGGAGCTTATCTACTCCGTTGGAACGGCGAAGGTCTTTTGTTCGATCCCGGAGAAGGAACTCAACGACAATTCATTTTTGCCAATATTGCTCCTACGGTAGTTTCTCGTATTTTTATCAGTCATTTTCACGGAGACCACTGCCTAGGTCTAGGTTCTATGCTCATGCGCCTCAACCTAGATAAAGTTTCTCATCCTATACATTGTTATTACCCTGCTTCAGGGAAAAAATATTTTGACAGGCTTCGCTATAGCACAATTTACCATGAAACTATCAATGTAATAGAGCACCCCATCAGCAGAGAGGGCTTAGTTGAAGATTTCGGCAACTTTCGAATAGAAGCTCGTCAACTCAATCATCTTGTTGATACTTTAGGCTGGCGGATTACAGAACCAGATACAACTAAATTTGTCTCAGAAAAAATCAAGGCAGCAGGCTTAAAAGGCCCAATTATGCAAGAGCTGATTAATAAGGGACAGATAAAGGTTCATGATAGGGTCATCCGTTTAGAAGACGTAAGTTACACACGTAAGGGAGATAGCATTGCTATCGTTGCAGACTCTTTACCTTGCCAGGCCATAGTAGATTTAGCAAAAAATGCTCGCATCTTGTTATGTGAAAGCACTTATTTAGAAGAGCACGCCCATCTCGCTAAAAATCATTATCATATGACAGCAAAACAGGCGGCAGAACAAGCGCGACGCGCAGAAGCCCAACAGCTAATTCTTACTCATTTCTCTGCTCGGTATAACACCACCGAAGAATTTACTCGGGAAGCCGGAGAAATTTTCCCTAATGTATTTGCAGCAGAAGAATTTCGTAGTTATGAGTTCCCTAAAAACTCGAACTAGCGCATATACTGTCAGAAACAGCCAGAAAGCTTTTCTAGCTTGTAAGTACAGTAGGTTCGGGAATGATTGCATCCTTTTATGCATTTTTAGATTATCTAAAAAACATGAAAGCGGCCTCTCCTCACACGCTAAGAAATTACAGCATAGATCTTAGCTCTTTAAAAAATTTCTTAGAGAAAATAGGCTGCTTGTCTCCCACCCCTAACCTCTCTCTCTACGAAGAGTCTCGTTCTCTTTCTCCCCTATCTTTTTCCCTATTCACTAAAGAGAACATCCGGCTTTATCTTTTAGAACAGATCCAAACGTCTCATTCAAAACGCACGGTGCGTCGTCGGCTATCTGCTATCAAAAGTTTTGCTAAATTTTGTGTAAAAAACCAATGGATAAAGGAAAATCCTGCAGAATTCATTCGAGGCCCACGACTCCCAAAAGAACTCCCTTCTCCGCTCACCTATGAGCAAGTTGTAGCTCTAATGTCCGCTCCAGAACTCGATAAAGTTACAGGATTTCGAGACCGTTGTTTACTGGAACTTTTCTATAGCTCTGGCCTAAGAATTAGTGAAATTACAGCTCTCAATCGTTCGGATATTGATTTTCAATCCAATCTTTTACGCATCTGCGGAAAAGGAAAAAAGGAGCGTATAGTCCCTATGACAAAAGTAGCCGTCCAATGGTTACAAGCCTATCTAGATCATCCCGACAGAGCTGCCGTTCAACAAGATCATCAAGCTTGTTTTTTAAATCGATTTGGTAAGCGCTTATCTACTCGTTCTATCGATCGCAAATTTCAACAATACCTTTTAAAAACTGGCTTATCCGGAACGATCACTCCCCACACTATCCGCCATACCATTGCTACTCATTGGCTTGAGAAAGGCATGGATCTAAAAACCATTCAATTATTGTTGGGCCATACCTCTCTAGAAACTACAACTATCTACACTCACGTTTCTATGAAGCTGAAAAAACAAATCCATTCTGAAACCCACCCCCATAACTTGGAGGATGAATTACTCGGGTAAACTTCTTGTACTCTAAGAAGCTCTTTGTTATTCTTTCGGCCATGAGTATTGTTCTTGATAAAATCGGCAAAACGTTAGGGACACGAATCTTATTTGATGACGTGTCTGTAGTATTTAACCCAGGAAATCGTTACGGGTTGACAGGCCCTAACGGAGCAGGGAAGTCTACCCTGTTGAAAATTATCACTGGCGTAATAGAGCCTTCTCGGGGCACCATTTCCCTGCCTAAGAAGATCGGGATTCTGCGCCAAAATATTGATAGTTTCAGCGATGTTATTGTTTTGGATTGCGTAATTATGGGGAACTCCCGTTTATGGGAGGCTCTACAACGTCGTGATGCTCTTTATGCTGAGGAGTTCACTGATGCTGTAGGGATGGAGCTCGGCGAAATCGAAGAAATTATCGGTGAAGAGGATGGCTATCGCGCAGAATCTGAAGCCGAAGAATTACTTCTAGGTATCGGTATCCCGGAGGAATTCTTCTCTCAAAAAATGAGCACCATTCCTTTAGATTTACAGTTTCGCGTCCTCTTGTGTCAGGCTCTATTCGGCCATCCTGAAGCGCTACTTTTGGATGAGCCCACCAACCACTTGGACCTGCATTCTATCAATTGGCTCGGGAATTTTCTTAAGGATTATACCGGCACAGTTATTGTAGTTAGCCACGACCGGCATTTCCTAAATACGATCACAACACACATTGCAGATATCGATTACGATACGATTATTATTTACCCTGGCAATTACGACGCCATGGTCGAGATGAAAACGGCTTCTAGGGAGCAGGAAAAGGCTGACATTAAATCTAAAGAGAAAAAAATTGCTCAGCTAAGAGAGTTCGTAGCCAAATTTGGAGCAGGATCTCGGGCTAGCCAGGTACAGTCCCGCTTAAGAGAGATCAAAAAATTACAGCCTCAAGAGCTAAAAAAATCGAATATTCAGAGACCTTATATTCGTTTCCCCATATCCGATAAAGCATCTGGAAAGGTAGTTTTTTCTATAGAGGGTATCAGCAAAACCTATGATGCCGATCCCCTGTTCAAGCCTTTTTCTTTAGAAATTTACCAAAACGATAAGATCGGTGTAATAGGGAATAACGGCTTAGGAAAAACAACTTTAATGAAGTTGTTAGCAGGTGTGGAGCAACCTTCTGCAGGACAGATCAAGTTAGGTCATAATGTTGCTTTTTCATACTTTCCTCAAAACCATGCTGATGTGCTTAGAAACTGTGGAGAGGAAACGCTTTTTGAATGGCTGCGTAGACGCAAGACGGGAATCACTGATCAAGAAATCCGAAGCGTTTTAGGAAAAATGCTGTTTGGAGGAGATGATGCCTTCAAACAGGTCAAAGCTTTATCCGGAGGAGAAACGGCTCGGTTGCTCATGGCGGGGATGATGCTGGAGAACCACAATATGCTCATTCTCGACGAAGCCAACAACCATTTAGACCTGGAGTCAGTTTCTGCTCTAGCTTGGGCGATTAACGACTATCCAGGAACGGCAATTTTTGTCTCGCACGATAGAACATTGATAGATGAGTGTGCAACAAAACTGCTGATCTTTGACAAAGGAGCGATAACCTTCTTCGATGGACCCATGTCCGAGTATATGGCAAGCCAGAAGAAGTAAGTCCCTAAAAAAAGAAAGTGGAGTCACATGGGAACTCAGTTGATTTTAGGGTCTTCTTCGGAAAGAAGAAAAGCTGTTTTAGAAAATTTTCGCCTTCCTTTTATTTGCGTTTCTCCAAACTTTGATGAACGCAGCATTGTCTATTCTGGAGATCCTTTTGAGTATACGAGAGAGCTGGCTTGGAACAAAGCTAATGCCATTCGCTCTCGGGGATTTTCGGACGCCCTGATCATCTCTGCTGATACCGTTGTTGTTTACAAAGGAGAGGTTTTCAATAAGCCCGAATCTGAAGAGCATGCGGTAGAGATGTTGCGAGCTTTAAGTGGTTCTTCTCACTCCGTCATCACAACTCTTGTTCTCATGCACAATGAAAAAGTTGTGTCTGCAGCAGATACTACCCTGGTTTCTTTTATTGACATCCCCTCTCAGCATCTTAAGACTTATGTGCGAGCCTTTTCCTCATTAAAGCGATGCGGGGGATATTGTGTACAAGATGGCGGAGGGTTAATCATCAAACAAATAGAAGGTTGTGTATATAATATACAAGGATTGCCTATAAAGACGCTGAACCAGTTGCTCATGGAGTTTAACATCAGCTTATGGGATTATCTCGCCTAATTGTACTTGGCCTACTTTCTCTAACGATCTCAGCAAACTGTGACTTCCCCCCTTCTGTTTCCCAAAAAATACTGTTTTTTTGCAAAAAATCTATTCCTCAAGCTCTAGAAGTTTATCTCGAAGCTTCTGAAGCGCACCAACACCATGATTTCTCCATATTACGTTCCATTGCAGAATCCTACTTACAGCAAAGCCTGTTCTCTGAAGACGCCTACATACGTAAGAGTGCAATTATTGGAGCAGGGCTTTCTGGATCATCTGAGTTCTTAGATTTACTGTCCGAAGTCATAGAAACTCAAGACATTTATGAGCAACTTCTTATTTTGAATGCAGCAGGCAACCAATGGGGGAAAACCTCGGACCGGCTTTTATTCAAAGGATTAACAGCATCCCACCCTGTTATTCGCTTGGAAGCAGCCTATCGTCTCGCCTGCATGAAAAATAGTCAGGTGAGTGACTATCTTTATTCGTTTATCCATAAGCTTCCGGAAGAAATCCAGTGCCTTGCAGCAACCATCTTTTTGCAATTGGAAACGGAAGAAGCGGATACCTACATATATAGGCTGCTCTCTTCTCCTAATAGCTTAACAAGAAACTATATTGCTTACCTGGTTGGAGAATACCAACAGAAAAGATTCCTTCCGACGCTTCGTTCTTTGCTTACTAGTGCAACTCCTTTAGACCAGGAAGGGGCTTTGTATGCCGTGGGAAAATTAGAAGATTTTAGTAGCTATCCTAAAATCAAAATATTGAGCTCTAAATCGGACCCAGAAGTAGCTCTAGCGGCAGCTCAAACTTTATTATTTTTAGGGAAAGAAGAGGATGCTTTACCTATCCTAACGACTTTTTGCCAACAAAGCCATCCTCGGGCTCTTTATACTGCTCGTTTCCTGTCTCAAGAAAAAGGAGAAGAGCTTCTTCTTCCTATCTTTTGTCAAACAACTAAAGAAGAAGTTCGACTGAATACTGCTTTAGCTCTTGTTCATCAGGGATGCACCAATCACTTGGTTCTTAATTATTTAACAGAAATGTTAGAAAATAAGGTTCCCCATCGCCTATTTTTACCCTCTCATTCGATAGGGAAAGCGACTCAAGCTTGGAAAGAATGCGCAAATTTCCCCATCCTAAGCCAAGAAGAGAAAATAAGAACTTTAGCAATGTATCGTGCAGCAGAAGATACTATTCTTGCTAGCTTATTAAAGTTACCCAATAACGCCTACCTACCTTACCTGGAACGCATTCTAGCCTCACAAAAAACGGCACTAGCAGCTAAAGCTATTGCTTTTTTATCAGTAACAGCTCATCCTCAAGCACTTTCTTTAGTCTCTGCAGCAGCATTAACTCCGGGAGATCCTATCATTCGCGCTTATGCTAATTTAGCTTTATACACAATGACCAAAGATCCTGAAAAAAAAGCCGCTTTGTATCCATATGCCGAACAATTGATAGGGGATACCGTTTTATTTACAGATACGGAGAATCCTCTTCCCTCTCCCCAATCTTCTTATCTGCGATATCAGGTATCCCCAGAGACTCGCACTCAACTTATGCTTGCAATTTTAGAAACTCTTGTTTCCTCTAAGACTGACGAAGATATCCGTGTTTTTCTTTCTCTGATGAAAAAAACGCATTACAAAAATGTTCCAATCTTATCTGGCTTGTTAATGAGAATAGTGGAGTGATCCTTAGTGAAACGACTTTTCCTGCTTTGCGTTGGAGTGATCCTATCCCCCTTCCCATCCGAAGGGCTTTCTCATCAACAAGCGATCCAAAAAAAAGTGTCTTACCTGAGCCATTTTAAGGGCATCACGGGGATTATGGATGTTGAAGATGGCGTGCTACATGTTCACGATGGTCTACGCCTTCAAGCTAATAAAGCCTATGTTGAAAACCGTACAGATTGCGGAATTAAAATCGTCGCTCATGGCAATGTCATGGTGAATTATCGCGGAAAAATTCTAATCTGCGATTATTTAGAATATTACGAAGATACAGATTCCTGTTTACTAACCAATGGCCGCTGTTCGTTATACCCGTGGTTCATTGGTGGATCCACGATGACAATCTCTCCGTCTTCTATTATCATTCACAAGGGGTATATTTCGACTTCTGAAGGTCCTCAGAAACACCTTTGTCTATCTGGAGATTATTTAGAGTATTCTTCAAAAGGCGTGTTATCTATGGGCCCTACTCGTCTGTCTATTTGTAATACTCCGCTATTATTTCTTCCTCAGGTTTCCATTATGCCAATGGAAATCCCTAAACCCCCTATTACTTTTCGAGGAGGAAGTGGCGGTTTTCTTGGATCCTACTTAGGTGTCAGCTATTCTCCCATCTCTAAAAAGCACTTTTCTACGACTTTATTCTTAGATAGCTTTTTTAAACACGGAATTGGCCTAGGATACAACATGCGCTTTTCCTCTCAGGAAAATCCTAGCAATGAACTTCATATCAAAAGCTATTATGCACACCGGCTAGCTATCGATTCGTCGGGAGCAAAGGATCGTTATCGATTACACGGAGATTTTACTTTTTCGAAAGAAAAAACGCGTCTTTCCGGAGAATTCCATTTAAGTGATAGCTGGGAAACGGTCGCAGATATTTTCCCTAATAACTTTTCTTTAAAAAATACCGGTCCTACAGAGATCAGTCTAGGCTGGCGAGATGACAACCTGTTTGGAAAAGTTACTTCTTCCGTTAAAGTGAATTCCTTTCAAAATGTTAAACAAGAATTGCCTCAAATAACACTTCACCATCGGCCGGTAACTATTGGAGGCTCTCGTATTTTTCTAGAAAATCGCCTAGAAGCAGGCTTTTTAGATTTTCATTTCAGCGACAATATTTTAGGATCGAATTTTTCGTCGTGGAGGCTCTCTTCTGCTCATAAGATCTACCGTAGCCTGGCATTTCCTATAGGAATATTAACTCCAACACTATCTGGAACAGCCATTTACTACAGTCGGCTGCTTTCTCATAATACAGGTCATTTGCAGTTATCAGGGGCTTTATCTCTTGATTATCGGTTATCTCTACAAAAAGAATATCGCTATACACGCCATATTGTTGAGCCTTTTTGCTCACTTTTAAAAACGACGCGCCCCTTATTGTCCCCAGACGAGCCCCATATCTTCTCCATCAAGGATGCTTTTCACTCCATCAATCTTTTTCAAATTGGCATAGAATCTAGGGTCTTGAATAAGCATTCCGCTCCAATACCCCCCTCTTATTTGAAATTGTGGACAACCTGTATCTTTAACGAGCCTTATGCAAAAGAGACTTTCCCAAAAACGGCTTGTTGGTTCTCTCTACCTTTAACACTTCAAAATACCTTATCTATAGATGCTGAGTGGATTTGGAAGAAAAGCCGCTGGGATCATCTCAACATTATTTGGGATTGGATCCTAAACGACAATATTGGCCTGACTTTAGAGTTTTTGCATAGAAGCAAGTATGGGTTCATTAAATGTGCTAAAGATAACTATATACTTGATGTGAGTCGACCTTTAGAAACTTTACTAGCTTCGCCAGTTTCTAATCGAAGGAATTTAATCTCCGGCAAATTTTTTGTTCGGCCGCATCCCTGCTGGAGTTATAACCTTAACCTCCGTTATGGCTGGCATCACCCGAACACCCCGTCTTATTTAGAATACCAGATGATTTTAGGACATAAAATCTTTGAGCACTGGCAGCTATTCTCTGTTTATGAGAAACGAGAAGCTGATAAACGGTGCTTCTTCTATCTGAAATTAGATAAACGCAAACACAAGCATTGCCATCCTTTTGGATAAAAAAAAACCAGCTAGTTTAAAAACTAGCTGGAGACGTGCATTCAGGTCTTTTCTTACAGGAAGACTTATTCCTCAACATCTTCAACGAAATCTTCCACGTATTGTTGAGGAACAGAAAGTCCTTCCTCTCCTTTACCTAAATAGCTTGTTGCAAACGACAGGATTAAACATCCCAAACAGAAAACACCGGCTAACCAGCCTGTCACTTTTTTCAAAATCTCTGGGGTGGACACTCCAAATACAGAATCTCCAGAATCAACACCAAAGGAAGATCCTAATCCCATACTTTTACTCTCTTGAACAAGAACGAGTCCGCATAGAACTAAGCATAACAACAGGAACAAGAACAAAAAAATATAAAATAGAGCAATCACTTACCCTCCTAAAAAATTACTGAAGCGCGCTCATAGACACTGCCATCCCCAAACAAATCCCCCTTCTGCCGCCGTGCAACGTAAGTATAAGTAAAGAGAAAAAATTTTAAAGATACCGGCCTCTCAGAAAAGGTTCCTTGGGAGACTATCTTCTAGCTACAAACCGCGTAGAATACTATATTTTCGACGAATTTTTTCTAAATTGTTCTTAAATTGCCTTGTTTTGTCCTTATCAGACATTCTATCAATATAAAGGACCCCATGCAGGTGATCTGTTTCATGCATCACAATCCTCGCTAAAAAACCTTCTAGAGCCATAGAAAAAGGCTGCCCATCTAGATTTTTTGCCATTACCGTAATTTTATCCGGCCTAGCAACCTCTCCCCTTAATCCCGGGATAGATAAACATCCTTCATTTCCATAGACTAGCTGCTCGGATTTTTGCGTAATGACGGGATTAATAAACACCTTAGGAAAATCGCAAAAAACAAGCTCGCCATCCTCAAGCTCCTTCTCCACGCCCATAATAAATAAAGAGATACTTTGTCCTACCTGAGGAGCTGCTAGCCCCACACCTTTGTAATAAGCCATCGTCTCACTCATATCCAATACGAGTTGTCGCAGCTCATCTGTTATTTCATCTATAGGAGCCGCCACCTTACGTAAAATTGGGCTATCGTAATACTCAAGATCTCTAATCATAATTCAAAAGACTTCCTAAACAACGACTTAGAAAAACAAGTCGTTTCGCTAAACCTATGCTTTCAAAATAATTCTCTGGTATCTTCTGACATCAAAGGAAATGTATGCGAAGAGAGCGCCATAACATCAGAGACACCTAGAGCAGACATTGTGATAGAAAGGAAGATATTTGGAAAGAGAAGCCTTCTTTTCAAAAGCCCGAGAAAAAATTCTAACAATCTTTTAACAAAGAAAAAATTTTCAAATATTCCTCTAAGGAAATAGTCTCCGGCCTAGTTTTCTCCGAAAACCCAAGCTGTTCTAAAACTTCGAAAACCCTCTCTTTGGGATATAAATTCTTCAAGGAATTAGCTAAAAGTTTTCGTCTCTGTCCAAATGCTGCTCGAGTCAACATAAAAAACTTTTCTATATCCGAACCTTCTAAAGCAAAATTTTCGTGCACACGCATATGAACAACAGCAGAATGTACGCTGGGCTTAGGATAGAAACAGTTAGGACTAACTTTGAATGCATATTGAACATCCGCGAAAAACCGCAAAAAAACCGTCAAGGAGCCGTAATCTTTATCTCCAGGGTTAGCGGTAATCCGCCGAGCTACCTCATCTTGGATCATTACTGTGACTGTTTTCCAACGATGCGGACATTCTAAAAAAAACTTTGTTAGCAATGGAGTAGTAATATGGTCCGGAAGGTTTGCTACCACTCGTCCCTTCCCTCGCCAGCCTTTATCATCTAAAGAAGCTAACGGATATTTGCAAGCATCCGTAATCTCAACATTTATGGGCAGTTGCGACAAGGAGGCTTCGAACATGGGATCTTTTTCCAGGGCAATAACATTTGCCCCTTGAGAGGCCAAAACCTCGGACAGCGCTCCAAAACCAGGCCCTATTTCAAGAACCCAATCCCCGGGCTGGACATCGGCAGTCACAAGAATCTTTCTTAAAATATTCCCGTCTACCAAAAAATTTTGAGACAGAGCCTTCTTAGCCCGTCCATTGACGGACTTAAGAAAAGAAGTTAACTGCTCTATAGAACTTCTCGCCACCCTTCAGCCTTTTTTATAACAATTTATAATAAAGAAAATAGCTTGGGAGCGTCTTCAGCAAGAAGTTGGGTTACAATAGCGGGGTCAAACCCGTAACGAGCATGTAACTTATTTTTATAGTTCGTTTCTTCTTCTTCAGCCAGCTCTAGCATAAGATGTTGTTTTATTTGCGCTTCCATTTTCTCAAGAGGTTCTAGAGTCTTTGTAGAGCGATCAAACAACACAAAAAGCTTCAGCCCAGAAGCATGTTCTAAGGCTTTTCCGCAGCGCTCTTCAGGAAAACAAATCTCTTCTAAGGCTTTTTTATGAGCATCAGATAGCTGCATGTCCTCTCGGATAAACTCTTCTGAACAGATCAATTGTCCTCCTTGAGAAAGGACCATGGCTGTCAATCGTTCTTTATCCCAAACAGCATCCTCATTTAAACGCTCCTGCACCTTCCCGGCAATTTTATTCGCCAGAAACTCCGAACTCGCTTTAACAGTCAGTACTCGATAAGTCCACAGCGAAATTTGTGACGCTTCTTCTAAAAGCTTTTGATAACGCGCCTTCACCATACCAGGAGTCACTTTCAACATAACTCGAGAACGCACCATCATCCCTTCTATACGCTGAGCAACCAAAATCCGATGCACCACATTAAAAACGTCCTCAGGAGTCATATCAAAGAATTTTGCAAAAGGAGATAAATCGCGACCAAACATCCCCTCTATCTCCTGATTGACAGAGGTTGGGTCGATGAAAATTTTTTTTGCTTTTGCATCTGCAGCCATGAGGAACTCATTGATCACCGACTCTAAAACCACTGGCCACATAGCAGAATAATACTGGGATCTTGCAGATACAGAATCTACCAACTGTGGGCAAGTTGAATAAAAAAGAACATTCAACTTATGGATCACATCCAAAGTTGTGACTACAGTATCCTCATCTACCTTAAACAATACTCGATTGTGGATAGCCACCCTAGAAGGGTTCTGTTCAAAAGAAGCTGCCGAGAAAGATCCTTCATAACCAAAAGCAACCCCTGAAAAAATTGCGACCCCTAGATAGCAAGCTATAACAATACGTTTCACTACTCGCATCCTTGATTTACAGTTTTTAGGTGGAAAGACCCTGTGAGATTTGGGGTTGTTCCTCCCCCTCTTCTTTGAATTTTGCAACTTCCCTTATCAGGGCTGTTAGCTATCTTCAAAAAAACAAGCTTACATTCTAAAAAGAACCTACTCTCGTCCTGAGTAAAAGCTATAGGGGGAAGAGGCCCAACCGTCAGAACACTTTTAACAGAAAAGCGTTATATCCTCAACTTAAAGGACACAAAATTTTATTTTTTTATCGACGAAAACTGGAGCCGGTGAACAACTGAGAATCAAAACTTCCGATTAACTTGACTTAGAAAAAAACTCGTCAAAACTTTCTACGGAAGAAAATACCCGACCACAATCTTTATCAAGAAGATAGATCTTTGTTGTCGAGTCTTCGCTTGAAGGAATTAATCCGAGTTCTCCTTCTGGCAGACATGTTGTTAATATCTCGCGATCTTTGGCTGTTAACCAAATAAAAGAGGTGTGAGGAAGGAACCTTCCTTTAAAACAATCCCATACTCGGGCTTTATCTCGCTCATCTCCTAAGGCAATAAAAACCTTTTGGTGATGATTAGAAAAATACTCTTGCGCAGCAAGCAAGCTTCCTAAACAAGAGAATTTATGTTTAGGCCATTTCCCTTGAGTGCATTGTAAAATCTCTTCTGCAACCGTTAGGTAATGCCGTTTCCCTGAAATGATATGTAATTTCAATAAACTCTGGCAAAGCAGAGCATTACTTGATACAGAATCCCCGTCCATAAAACAGGCTTTTTGTATCAAAAGAGAAGCATCTTTTCCATCGGTAGAATAAAACCCTCCTGTTTCGGATCGAAAAGATATCAATACCTCCTTTACTAGATCCTCAGCGAAGGCCAACCACTTTGCTCCTGCTCCTATCTCAAAAAGGGAGATAGCCCCCATAATAACTGCGGCATAATCTTCTAATCCTGCAGAATACTTGGCTTCTCCTTGTCGCCATCGACGTAATAGACGTCCATTTTTGCACAAATTTTTCGAGATAAAATCCCCACACTTCTCTGCTACTAAAAAACATTCTGGCTCCCCTAAGATGAGCCCCGTTTTTATCAAAGCAAAAATTCCCCAACCGTTTTGAAATGTCAACGACTGATCATCTTTAAAAGATTGAAATTTCCCCGCCCGATGAATACGCAACTTTTCTCGTAATCCTTCTAATTTCTCCTGAAATTCTTCTAGAGAACATTGGTAACGCTCAGCCATTTCTTTTTTATTCATATAAGGAGAGACGTGCAGTATATTTCTGCCATTACAGATGCCTTCCCTAGACACATCATAATACTCGCAAAACATCTCTGCATGCTCTCCTAACAAAGAACGAATTTCTTCCCCGGACCAAGTGTATTGACTGTCGATATTTGTTCCCGACCACTGTTGTCCATACTCAGAAAGATAAAAAGCTCCGGTTTCGGAATCAAAAAGCTCTTTGATTAAATAAGTAAGCACCCGTTTAGCTGTGACTATAAATTCAGGATTTCTCATATACACGCCAGCTTCAGCATAAACGAGCATCATGAGGGCGTTATCGAAAAGTCTTTTTTCAAAGCAAGGAATCAACCATCGATCATCAATCGTATAGCAGAGAAATCCCCCTGCCAAATGATCAAAAATTCCTCCGTTTGCAACAGTCTGCAAAGACCTGTTTACAAAGAAAATGGCTCTGCTGTCTTGATATTCTGCTCCTATTCGTAAAAGAAATAGGCTAAGCAAGCCTGGTAAAGTTTTAGGGAAGGACTTAATCCCCCCAAATTGAGCATCGACATCTCGATAAATAGCGTCTGTTACCTGCTTTAATATTTTCTCTTCCAGACGCTCCTTTTTGCAAGCACACACTTCCAGGAAGGCTGCAACTTCCACGACTTTTTCTGCTTGTTGAATAAAAATCTCCCGGTCCTCGCGATCCTCCCACATAACATGTAATTTTTCTAGCATCTGAACAAAAGAGGCCGCCCCTGTTTTCCCTGAAAAGTTAGCGTATCCCAGGTTAAAAAAAGGAAGGAGATTTGGTGTAAGAAACACATGAAGTGGCCAAGTTGGAGAATCTTGCACTTCCCCGGATACGGAAAGCATCTGGGATAATTCGAAATATAAGGTTGCTAAGTGAGGAAGTTCCTCTTTGTCCACCTTAATACACACAAAATACTCATTTAGAATAGCCGCAACTTCAGGATTTTCGTAATTTTCTTTAAGCATGACTTGGCACCATTTAGAGTGCGTGCATCCTATAGACAAAAAAATTGGCTTATCTTCTGTGGAAGCTTTCTGAAAAGCTTCTGCAGACCAAGGATACCAATCTACTGGAGTGTGAGCGTAGAGAAGAAGATAAGGAGATTTTTCGGATATGAGTTTATTCGTGAAAGGCTGGTCCGTCGTCATGATAAAAATAAAAAAAACAAAAGAGTACTTTTTATAATTTTAAAATCAAAAATTATACTTTGCTAAACATTTTACCAGATAAAACTCAATAAAAGTTGGTTATAAACCCTCTAGGTTCTTTTTCCCTTATTTTCCAGCGTCAAATAGGGAATTCTTGATCTTAAACCAAGATAAGCGTTACCATACGTCTTTTATTTTTAAGTCTTTTGTGGAAGAGTGGCAGAGTGGTCGAATGCGTCTGATTCGAAATCAGAAGTCCCTCAACGGGGACCGGGGGTTCAAATCCCTTCTCTTCCGATTTTCTAACTATCTCAACTGTAACCTTTTATTTTTAAAAAACTCGGTAAAAGGAAATTTCTGGTAAAATAGAAGGGCTAAAAGCGGAGATTTCTTTCTATCCCTTTCTTAATTATTAAAATTTTTAGTTGGATAGCAGAAGCATATGGCTGTAGTACGAACATGTTCAGTTTCGGGACAAGCTCCCGTTTCTTTCTCACCATCTTCTAATCAGAAGGTGCAGAATCACAAATCTGGAGTCACCTGTTCGAAGGTTGCTGCACTATCAGCACTTTCTCTTTTAGCCGTTGGAATTATCCTTACAACAGCTCTTTTTGCCTCTACAGGAAGCGTTGCTTGTATCTTAGTAGCCGGCATCCTGGCTCTTCACCTCCTTATCGCCCTTGCTTTAGGATTTTGGATCGCATCACCCCATTCAACCGCCTCATCTTTACAATATGGAGAGCCAAAAAAAATAATATAAACACCCAAACCCCAGAAATTTTTTATGGTTAGTTTGATCTCCTCACCACAACCCAAGCCTCAACCTTCTCATTCCGACACACCTACCTCCTCCCCCTTGAATAACACACGACCTAAAGTTAGGCCTGTTAGATCTTGGCCCATTATGGCCAGCCAGCTTTCTCTTTTAATTATAAGGGTAGCGTCGATTGTAGTGCTTGGACTAGGAATAGCCTTTTTAGCCCCTAATCCCATGGTAGGCTTGGCTCTTCTTGTTGCAGCTGTTACTTTAGCAATTACTTCTCTGGTATGCGCTATTGCTATCTCCATCTACCAAACATTAACTATCCGCAAATTACAAACGGAAGTTTCTTCTTTAGAAAAACGTTCATGTTTGGTCTTTATTGAACCAAATCCAGAGGAGAATCCGTTTGCCTTTGACAGTCCCTTTGCAGGATTAGAAGATGAGCTTAGCTCCCCCATTTCCCCTTGTTTATCCTTAGAAGATCATTTTTACATAGAAGACCTAGTTGCTAAAGCCGAAGCTGAAAGCCTTGAGAAACGTTGTTAAGGAAAAATTTTTAGATTCTTGAAAGATAAAAAAAAAGCCTTCCTAAGGAATAGGAAGGCTTTTTTTCTAAGAATTCTGTCTTAGTTACAATAAAAGAAAGGCTGTGAAACTTTACTATCTTTCTAAGAAAAATTTTCGCACCGATCGGCCTTGAACAACAAGAGCGATCTTTACTATCTTGCCCACTAAAAATGGCAAAACCCCCATTCTAAAAGCTCCGGCCAGATCAAGAGTAGCCGAAACCCCAGTACTTTTAAGAAAGCAAGCAAGCCACAGAGCTCCCAAACAAAGGCTAACGCCTCCCCCAACGAACAAAATCGAAGCCACGGCTAACGGCTTTGCCTTCGCGCCTCCGATTTTACTGTACAGCCAAGAAATAAGCGCCACTGCTGGCACAAAGGAAAATAAGTACCCGGCGGTAGGTCCGCAAAACACAGCTAATCCGCATGCAGGACTGCAGAACACCGGAAAAAACAAGCCCTCCAACAAATAAGCTACCACAGAGGCAACAGCCATCCGCGGTGTCATAGCAAGGCCTAAACAAAAAACCCCTAACGTCTGAAAAGTAACTGGAACGGGGGTAAAGGGTAAATTTATACTAATCTTAGCCAAACAAGCTAAGACCAAGGATCCAGCGATAACCTTTATGAAAGGATTACTTACGAGAGTTTCTGAATATCCTTTAGCGATGCTCTTAGCGATCATTATCCCTCCACAAATACTGAATCGACACCAAGTATCCGGCCTTTAAACCAACCATAGCATCCTTCACATCCTCCCCAATGCTCCTCCTCGGAAGGATCGCCTCAGCAGGCCAAAAGCAGCCGCACCACAACGAAGAAACGTGGCACGAAAGCCTCCCAGCAAACCATCTCCATGGAGATCCGGCCAGAAAAGCTTGTTAGAGCTTATAAGAAACTGCATTTTAATGTATACAAAAAATTTTTTTTGAGATTTAAAGGCCCATCTTATTTTTGCTCTTGCTTCATGAGATCACGAATATACTGTTTCTTTTTCCAAGCCAACTTTTTCTCAGTCCTTTCTCGCTCCCAAGATAGCCGTTCTTGCTGGAAAGCTAACTCTCTTTCTCGTAATTCCAAATCCTTTTTTTCTAATAAATGCTCCTCTTCTTCTTTGCGTTGAAAAGATTCCGTACATCGTTGCAAAGCTTGAAGAATATCTTTTATCATGCACTCGCTAAGCACAATTCTCTCTTCACCCCCTTCTGAACTTATAATGGTCTGCTCAGCAGCAAGTGGGTCATTATTTGACAGAGTCTCATGAACAGGTGTCGTCTTCTCGGCCTCTTGAGCTCCTTTTTCAATGAAAAATGTTCTCAATAATTCACAAAGTTCTAAAGGATCTGTTATCTCTTCTAGAAAAGGAGACTCTTTTACACCGGCTTTTTTGCAGATTTCTTGTAATATTTCGATAATGCGAAGATTTTTCTTTCGCTCTAATTCCAGTTGACTATCAGCGAGTTCCACGCCAGAAATAAACGTCATCCTTCCATTTGATCCCCTATAAAGGCCTTCTCCTCTACCGTCTATTGTAGCTAGCAAACCAAAAACAATGGTGGAACCAAAAAAGAAAGCTTTTCTCATAAATTTAGAATTTTCTCCTTATTGAACATAGAAAACCCCTTATCACTCTCTCAAGCCAGAAAGCGACAAAGGGCCGACAAGTCTTCTCACAAGAAACAGACGGCCAAACACCCGTCTGTTTGTGATAACATTCCTTATTTAATTGTCTGCTATTACTACGACATGCATATGGGAAGCAGTTCTGCCTGTAAAGCAGCTCTACACGCCAGGATATCCGCAAGTCCATCTCTTTCTTGCAAATCTCTTATAGAGAGAGGCGGACGCACGGACTCACATTCTATCATTTTTTGCGCAGCCATTAGGGCTTTTATTCCTAAAGGATTTGTGGATAAATTGAGCCAAGCACAAGCTTTTTTCCACGCATCTACAGATCGACCCTGAGCTACATAATCCCTGGCTAGCTCTGGCCAAACATTAGCTAGCACAGAAACCAAGCCTGACGCCCCAGACCAACGCATATTTGGCCACAAACCATCGTCACCACAAAATACTCTTAAGCCAGAGTCCGCAAAAAGCTCACAAGCCTGCGTCGATCCTCCAGAATCCTTAACACCCACACACAAAGGATGCGAAGCCAATGACCTCACAACCTCTGGATACAAAGAGACTCCAGTACGAGAAGGATTGTTATAAAGAATGATAGGTTTTTTACTCACACTTAAAATTTTATCAAACCAGGCTTTTTGTCCATGGACTCCTGGTTTAGCATAAAGAGGAGTCGGGACAAAAAAACCGTCTATAGACCATTTTTGAGCAAAATCAATCCAAGAAATTGCTTCTCGGATAGATGTTGCTGTGACTCCTAAAAACACCGGCACATTCAAATTCAATGTAGAAATGAATGAAAGAATAGAAAACTTCTCTTCATATGCTACAGATAGCCCCTCTCCTGTGCTACCAAATAAAAAGATTCCATTACCGGCATGCTCCTGCGAACGGATAATACTCTCCAAAGCTGAAAAATCTATCGATAAATCCGCTTTGAAAGGCGTAATACAAGCCGTCAAGACGCTCATAAACCACTCCTGTTTAATCCCAACACGTAATCGTGCAACAACTTCGTTACCACGACACCAGACTCTTTATTAATAATTAAGTTAATAACTGTATCTGTTTGGCTCCAGCATAATACTGGAGTCCCCTGCAAGGCATCAAAAACTCCAGTCATACTCCAAGAAGCCAACTGAGCTCCTACTAATGCAACCAAAGATAAAGGGCCTTCGCAACTCACCTCACCAAATTCTTTGAGCGCACCCGCCATTAATCGGCTATCTTCTTCCCAATCCACAGTGAAATATGCTCCAAAATTTTGAGCCATAACAACCCCAGGAACGGCTCCTAGACTTCGCACACAGCCCAAAACATCCTCTAATCTCACAAGAGAAGAATGATACTTCACAAACCAAAGAGCTTGATTTGCCTTCAATGAAACAGCCTTTATCACAGGGCCTTCCATCGCTTCATTTAATGAAGCACAAATCCAGGTTCCCTCTTTAGTTGAATTAAACGTTGAAGTCACAAAGATAGGAATCTTTGCTCGAATACAAGGTTTTAACATATCCTGGTGTAACACTTTAGCTCCAGAACTAGCCAAACCTTGCATTTCTTCGAAGGTTAAAGAATCTATGAGCTGAGTATCTTTCAACATCTTTGGGTCTGCCGTATACACGCCACAAACATCCGTATAAATACGCAACTCCCTTGCTTCACATAGTTCTCCTACCAAAGAGGCAGAAAAATCACTTCCCCCTCTCCCAAGAACGGTAGTTTTCCCAGAAACCGTCGCTCCCAGGAAACCTTGCATAAGATAAATCGCGTCTTCTTTTAACGCCAACTCACCCCACATGGTTTGCATCAAAGCTAAATTCGGCTCCGCTCGTAAAAACTGCGAATTAGTGAATATCACACGACGAGCTTCTAACTGCTCGAGCTGTAGCACATTCGCACAACAGTAACTACGAATTAGGGCTGCAGATAAATCCTCCCCTATAGCCAAAATTTCTGCCTGATCTTCTTGCGTAAGATCCTCAATTTTCTCAAATCGCCTCAGCGGCTCCAAAAAACTTTCTAAAGGAATCTCCACCCCTAATTCTTTGGCAATAGGTTCATGCTTTTCCCGAACTAAGGCAGCTAATGGGGCTCTTTGCTCTACAGAGGCCCGACAAAACTCTTCCAATAAATCTGTAACACCTGCTACCGCACTAACAACAACGAAAGAAGGCCTTTCTTCTTGTATAATCTCGCAAACACGTCGAATGCTTGGGGCCGTCCCAACACTCGTTCCTCCAAACTTGCAAACAAGAGGCGCTTTTTTCTCCTTAAGCATGTGCCAGCTCCTCTTGGCATGCACTTCTCATCCTATCCTGGAAAAGATTCATGTTCGCTATCAATGACCCAGCAGCTCCCCGGACCAAATTATGAAGAAGGACACACATCTTAATCGTTTTCGTATTTCCGCCATAAGAGATCGGACCTATATGCAAACGCATATCATCGTGGGTAAGATCCTTCTGAACCTGAGGACGCCAAGGAGAATCGTACAGGACATACGTATCAGGATCTTTTTCATAACAAAAACAAATTTCTTCCAAATCGATGTCTTGAGCAAACATCACATGAATAGAAATCACGTGCCCGTACATAACAGGAACGCGATGAACAGACGTTGTTATAGAAAAATCTGCAGGAGAGCCTGGTTGTCCCAAAATTTTTAAAGTCTCGCGGTGTATTTTCTCTTCCTCTCCTAAGATGTAAGGAACCGTATTTCCAATTAAATCCAAGGAAGAAACCCCAGGATATCCGGCCCCACTAGCAGACTGTAGCGTAACAATATGCACATGCTCGATATCAAATGGAAGCAGCGGACTAAGAGCCAAAGCAATCCCTGAAACACAACAGTTAGAGTTTGTAATGATTTTCCCCAAGAAAGGTTGCTCTTTTAAGAGGGATATATGATCACTATTAACTTCAGGAATCAAAATAGGCACTGCTTTATGCATTCGATAAGCGCCGGCGTTAGAAAATACTATTTTCCCGGAAGACAAACAAGAGGTTTCTATAGAAAAAGCAACTGATGCAGGAAGACAAGAGACAACAACATCGGATTCGATCTCTTCAATAGAGCGAATGGTAAGATCACGAACGGACTCCGGCATTTCCATTAAAGGTTCTTGCCACAAGCATGCAGACTCATAACGCAAAGCGTATTTTTGGGGAGTAGCAACTAATTCAGCAATTTCCCACTGCTTATGCTTTTGTAACAAAGCAATTAACTTTTGTCCGACCAGGCCTGTAGCACCTAAAACTGCAATGCGCATCGTCATCTTCAGCTCTTAACCAAAAACCATTTCCTGAAACAGACTTTCATACAAAATATCTGAAGTGTAGTACCCGGCTGCCAAACTTTCTTCCACAATCTTGTCCAAAATAAGCAGCACCCCATCAACAAAAATGTTTCGAGAAAAAACCTCGTGGCAAATAACAAAACGCTCGTTTTCTCCAATAAAAGATACTTCGTGTTCTCCCAAAACATTCCCTACACGAGAACCTTGTATTTCAATAGGAAGCTGCTGCCCACTCTTCAAAAGCTCTTTTTTCGCAGAACGAATAGTTTCTGCTAATGCAAGCGCCGTACCGGAAATCGCATCTGCTTTTGTGCGATGATGAGTCTCTCGGATACGCACATCATAAGAAGCATCAAACATTTTAGAAGCAATAGCAGTAAGCCGTTTTTGCACATATGCTCCTAAACTTGTGTTTGGGCAAACAACAACAGGAACTTTTTCTGATAACAAAGTCAATTTATCTCCCACACCGCTATCAGCAGAAAATCCTGTTGTCCCAATAATTACGGGCTTAGGTGTGTCTAACAGAGAATCTAAAAGAGTCGCTGTAACCCCTGGCGCAGAAAAGTCAATAAGAATATCGTTTCCCAAAACGACTTCTTTCAGAGATGTCTGAGAGCTTCTTGAAAATCCCTCCCCTAAAAGGTAGCGAGGATGTAACTGCAAAGCCCGTGTCAACAAGACACCCATCCTCCCGGTATTCCCAATAATCCCCACGTTTCTTTTCATGATACAGTCAGCGACTCCAATATACGATTCCTGCGAAAGCCGGGAGATCCTCTTTCACCAGCAGATTTTTAAATGAAATCACTGCAGTATAATATAAGTTAGGAAATAGCTCCAACATGAAAAGGAAGACAAATCAGCAAGCTTCCTTAGTCATCTGGTAAAGATACAGAATCTTTTCTAGCTGAAGCGTTTTAAGCCAAGAAATTCATTCCTAAGCTTCCATAGACTCTATAAAAGAATCTCCGTCAAACTCAAAAGAATCTGCTACAAGATCGACAATAATATCTTCCGCATCAAAGTCACATGCTGCTGCACCTTGAACAATAATACTTTGTCGATGTTGAATATGATCGCGTAATTTAACAAGTTGTTGATGTAACCAATTAATAAATCGCTGCAAATACAGGGTAATGCTAATCCCCAAGAGAACTCCTCCTATCGCTAAAACACCCCCTGCTATAGGAGCTATCCCTGGTATCAAAGTTAATGCAAGAACTCCCAATCCAGCCAAAAGGATCATCGTAGCAACGATGATCGATTGAAACTTTTCCTCTTTATTTGCACAATTGACATATTGACGAATAGCTTTCTCTGTTTGCAAGATCACCGATTTTCCTGCGAATTTCCACGTCTCATCCTTCTCTTTTTTTGAAAGCAAAATAGTCCGGCCTTCGTGCTCAAACATTTCATTCATCATACGAGCCTTCAATCGAGCTTCCCTTCTTTTAGCCAAACTAATTTGTAATCTTGCTTTCAATTGATGGGCGACAAGAACGATTCCAGAAGCAACCATAGGAACCGCTGACGATGATATAGCCCCTCCTATAGAAGAGAGCAAAAGAACTTGTACAATAGGAAACCCTCCAAAACCTGCTAATACGGTACAGGTAATTCCCGCTACTAATAACAAGCCCGACAGAGCTAGAATTCTTTTCTGTTTCTTTGTTAAAGACAAGGCATCATCAATCTCTTTCTCTGACAAACGTTCAATGGCAGGAGGAGTATGAGAATTCTCAGAGGCAGTAATCTCTACATTTCCTTCTATCTCATGAGAGAAATCCGCTTGGGCAATATTTTTTAATTTAGTATCCCCAAGTAAATCTTGTTCTTGTTGAGCCTTTGCAAAGGCTCGCCATTGACCCAACGTTGTATGCAGCATGTTGGAAATAATCAAAGAAATGCCCAAGCTGATCAAGGGAGGCGCTAGAACGATAAGAGCTGTCGCCGCTCCCCCAGTCACAACAAGCGTCCCAACCACAGCTAAAGAAATCCCTAAAAAAGCAAAACCCGTCCCTAATAAGATTAAGCCCCTTGTGATTTTCCTGAGTTTTGCTCCTTCAATCAGCATTTCTTCAGGAGTAAGTTCTGCTCCTGCTGCCGCCTTTTTAGATTGAAAAAAATGCACATAGAGGTAATGTGCGAATCCTGCAAAGAAAGCTCCACTTCCTCTACCGTAAGAAATATCCCAAACTTTCCTAACGCGCTTCCATATCCTCCAGGAACATAAGAGGAACCGAGTTTCAAGACAAGCCCTGCACCAGTTAATCCGGCACCAAGCAAAGCAGCGCTTTTAGCTCGCTGCTTAACCGTCATTTTAGGAGCAACTAAGGTCCTCACTCCGTTGATAAGGCTTCGAAGCGTCGTCACTCCTCCAACAGAAAGCCCTGAAAAAGCAATGGCCGAAACAATAGCTTGAGGAACCCCTGGAGCTAGTACCGTTAAAGCAACAGCTACAACAGCTAATGCAACCCCCAATACTACAATACCAGCAATTAGCCCCGCAGAATGTTTTAGTGTTTGCTCCGATTTTGCGACATCTCCCTCAAGAACGGAAATTATTGGCACAGAGGGTTTTGAATCCTGATTTTGTATTGGAGGGAGGTTACTAAGAGCACGTACATCAATAGGCTCACTATTTCCAGGAACCTTAGAAACCATATAAAAAACACAAAATCTTTTTAATAAGATTAATTATAACAACAAAATAAAATCCATTTCACAATAAAAATAGGACCCTCTTCTTTTTTATCATGCAAAAAACTCTCCCAAAGATTACATTAGCTGTTCACCTTTAATCTTTTTTGCAATTCAACGTGTGGCCCCCTTTGAACCAAGCTTTGTTAATTTCCCCGTCAGCTCCTTATGGAGAGGTTGTCGTCCCTCCCTCAAAATCGCATTCTTTACGAGCAATTCTCTTCGCTTCTCTGTCTAAAGGGACCTCTGTCATAGACAATAGTCTTTTCTCCTCTGATACAGAAATTATGCTTTCGGCCTGCAAAAAACTGGGAGCCCGCATTAAACGGGTTGGGGCTTCTTCTTTACACATACAAGGAATCCCTTTCCCTTATTCCCAGTTTCCCTCTTGCCGTTTACATGCGGGAAATTCTGGTATAGCTCTACGCTTTCTAACAGCTCTTTCTTCCTTATCCACCGCACCAGTCCTAATCACAGGTACCCATACACTCAAACGACGCCCTATAGAACCTCTTCTTTTTAGTTTAAAACAACTTGGAGCCAAAGTTCGTCAAAAAAAATCCTCTTCTATCCCCTTCGTTATTCAAGGTCCCATATCGTCTGGACAAATTACTGTCTCCGGACAAGACTCCCAATATGCATCCGCATTAGCTATTACTGCGGCTGTTGCTCCCCATTCTATCTCTTTTTCTATTGACAATCTTAAAGAGCGTCCTTGGTTTGATCTAACCTTAGACTGGCTCCTCTCTTTAGGCATAGTTTTTTCCAGAGAACAAGATGTTTTATTCTTCCCCGGAGGCCAATCTCTAAACAGTTTTTCCTATTGTGTTCCAGGAGATTACAGCTCTGCAGCTTTTTTAGCGGCCCTTGGCTTGCTTTCTTCCTCTTCCCACCCAACAGTATTACACAATCTTCCTTCTCAAGATTCTCAGGGAGATAAACGTCTATTCTCCTTGTTAAAACAACTCGGCGCAGACATTTCCATCAAGGAACAACACATTGAAATCTTTCCTTCTTCCTTCACTGGTGGAAAGATCAATATGGATCCTTTCATAGATGCTCTGCCTATTCTAGCTGTCCTCTGTTGCTTTGCCAAAAAACCCTCGCTTTTATACAATGCGCTGGGAGCAAGGGACAAGGAAAGCAATCGCATCGATGCGATTGCCCAAGAGCTGCGCAAAATGGGCGGTTCAGTTCGTCCTACTCGTGATGGTTTGTATATAGAGCCTTCTCGATTGCATGGAGCAGTTGTTCATTCTCACAATGATCACCGTATTGCCATGGCTCTTGCTGTAGCGGGGGCTGCGGCCTCATCTGGACAAACCCTTCTTTGTAACACGCACTGTATAAATAAAAGTTTTCCTCATTTTGTGATTGCAGCACAGACACTACATGCCAACATTCGACACCACCAAGCAAGTTTTTCTTTGCGGGCTTCCTTCTGTAGGTAAAACCTCTTTCGGGAAAGTTTTAGCTCAGTCGTTATCTCTTCCTTTTTTCGATACAGACCATCTCCTTTCCGCGCGCTTTCAAGGAGATTCTCCTAAAACTATCTACCAACGTTATGGGGAGGAAGGATTTTGCCAAGAAGAATTCCTCTCTTTAATTAACATTCCCAATATCCCCAGTATCGTTGCGTTAGGAGGCCACACGCCTCTTATCAAACGCGCATACCAGCACATTGTGCATCGTGAAAAAACTCTTCTAGTCTTACTCGATCTCCCTATCTCCCTCCTTTGTCAGCGATTACGAAACAAAACTCTCCCAGAAAGGCTTAAGAACGCCCCCTCATTAGAAGAGGCCTTGTCCCAACGCTTAGAAAAACTGCGCCTGCTCACCTCTAATATTTTCTCTTTGCAAACATCTTCCCAGGACATGCTGGAAATGTGTCACAACTTTTGTTTGCGCTTCTTAAATACAGAAGAGATTTTCTATGCATAATCACTATGGCTCCCTATTTTCTATTACTACCTGGGGGGAATCCCACGGTCCTGCTATAGGTGTTGTTGTTGATGGCTGTCCTGCCGGACTTTCTTTATCACCTGAAGATTTTTTTTCTGCTATGGAGAGAAGAAGGCCTGGCCAACGTCACACATCTTCTCGCCAAGAAGCAGATCTTGTTACCATTTTATCCGGTGTTCACCAACAAAAAACAACGGGAGCCCCTATTTCTCTTCTCATTCAAAATGAAGATGTCGCTAGTGCTTCTTACGAACAACTGAATCACTGTTACCGCCCAGGACATGCACAATTTGCTTACGAAGGTAAATATGGTTTTGCCGATAATCGCGGAGGAGGGCGCTCCTCTGCTAGAGAAACAGCTTCACGAGTAGCTGCTAGCGTAATTGCTAAGAAAATTTTATTGTCTCAAGGAATCACAACGCTAGCATTCCTTTCTGGATTCGGGCCATTAGAAGACAAAACATACCCCAAACTGACAGAGCTTTTGATAAAACAAGTGCATGCATCTCCCTTCTATTCCATTTTGCCTCAAGAAGAGATTCAAAATGTACTTCTCCTCGATCCTGAAGATTCCTTTGGAGGCATAGTCTCTTTTATCACATCCCCTTTACCCGTAGGCTTAGGAGAACCTGTGTTTGGGAAACTCCCCGCCCTCTTAGCAGCAGGCATGATGAGCATCCCTGCTGCTAAAGGATTTGAAATGGGAGAAGGATTCTCCTCTGCCCGCATGACAGGCTCTTCCTATCTAGATTGTCTTACTGCCAATGAAGAAGGCTTTGCTTTTCAAACCAATCGTTGTGGCGGAACTTTGGGAGGGATCAGCATTGGACAACCTCTCGAGGGTCGGGTAGCCTTCAAACCTACCTCATCTATTAGGAAACCATGCCCCTCTGTTTCGAAAAATGGAACCCCAATCATGTATACCACCCCAAAACAAGGCCGCCACGATCCTTGTGTAGCCATTCGAGCTGTTGCTGTTGTCGAAGCTATGCTTGATCTTACCTTAGTAGACCTTCTTCTTCAACATCGCTGCGCTAAATTATGATAGAACTTATCACAAACATCCCACACCCCATACACTTGGTAGATTCACTAGGCAATCCTTTACTATTCGCCACATTATCAAAAGATTTTCCCCTAGTTTTCATCACTAATTTTACCCTAAAAAGACTCTTACTTTCTCCTTTGTTGCAAACGGCTCGCTCATTAGGATTTTCCGTAGAAATTCTTACCATCCCAGAGGGGGAACAAGCGAAAACAGAAGAAACTTTCTTATCTTTGCATAAACAGCTAACCCGTCTTTCTATTCCTAGACAAGCAACGCTCATTGGTGTTGGAGGGGGTGTTATTCTGGATATTGTAGGATTTGTAGCTGCTACACATTGTCGAGGCATGCCTTTCATTGCTATTCCCACAACATTAGTTGCTATGATTGATGCCAGTATTGGGGGGAAAAATGGCATTAATTTAGATCATATTAAGAATCGCATTGGCTCTTTTTATTTACCCCAGGATGTATGGATCTGCCCTAATGTGCTCGCTTCTCTCCCACATCAAGAATGGATTCAAGGAATAGCAGAGAGCATCAAACATGCCTATATAGCAGATGCTTCTATTCTTCCTATCCTACAAAATCCTACAACCCTAACCTCTTCAGAACAGCTCTCTCTTTTCATCAAACTCAACTGTCTCTGTAAAGCTGACATAGTACAAAAAGATATGAAAGATTACGGGATACGCCAGATTCTTAACTTTGGGCATACGCTAGGGCATGCATTGGAAATGTTATTTGAAGGAAGAATTTCCCACGGTTTTGCTATAAGTGTAGGCATGGTTTTAGAAACTAAGTTATCTCTAGCTTTAGGTATCGCTCGCAACTCGAATATGCTACATTTGTTGACTCAAGACCTACTACGATACCAACTTCCTATTTCTTTAAACGATCTCTATACACGCGCTTCAATCCCCTTGCATAGTTGCGACGCGATTCTTGCCGCTCTCATCTATGACAAAAAAAGACAAAATACCTCCCTACCTCCGTTTGTTATGATAGAAGATATCGGGATTGCAGCCTCTTGCAATGGACGATTCTGTCAGCCTATATCTAAACACCTTCTTACACAGATTCTAGAGGAAGAACTCCATGCTGTGCACGGTCATTAGCGGGCCCTCTTTTATTGAGGCTAAAAATCAGCTATTACGCTCCTTACAAAAATGCCGCTGCTTTGAGATACGTGCGGATCTTCTTTCTCTATCCTACTCCGAATTAAAAAAGCTGATTGCCCTCACACCAATTTCCATCCTTACGTGGAAAAAACCTCCTTTTTGCTCACAAAAACTTTGGATAAAAACTATAGAGTCTTTAGCTCAACTTCATCCCGACTATTTGGATTTAGATAAAGATTTTCCTGAGAACGCTATCTTACGCATTCGTCATCTTCATCCTGAGATTAAACTCATCCGTTCTTTGCATACCAATGACAGTGATCGCATTGATATCACCCAATTATATACCCAGATGCGATCTTCTTCTGTCGATTACTATAAAATAGCAGTTTCTCCTTCTTCCACTATCGATTTACTGCATATCTGCTACCAAAAATTCTCTCTTCCAAAGAAAACTACCGTACTTTGCTTAGGAAAAATTGGGCAGCCCTCGCGCATACTTTCTCCTATTTTGCAAAATCCCTTTACTTATGCAATCAGCCCTGGAGCCTCTCCTGTAGCCCCTGGGCAGCTTTCCCTCAAACATCACTATTTCTATAATTACAAAAATCTTTCTCCTCATTCTCCTATCTGCGCTCTTATAGGAGACACGTCGAGAAGCATCGGCCATCTCACCCATAATCCTTTGTTCTCTAAACTCGGCATCCCCTGTCCCTATATTAAACTTCCTCTAACCCTTCAGGAACTTCCGAAATTTTTTTCGTCCATTCGCACCCTTCCTTTTTTAGGAATCAGCGTAACCTCTCCTCTAAAAACGGCTGTCGTACCATTTCTTGACAAACAAGATCCTTCCGTACAGACCTCGGGATCTTGCAATACTCTTGTCATCCGACAAGGAGAAATTATTGGGCACGATACTGACGGTGAGGGGCTTTTTTCTGTCCTAACTCATCATAACATTCCCCTAAACAACCAACGAGTGGCTATTTTAGGTGCCGGAGGGGCTGCTCGATCTATCGCGGCCCGATTAAGCAAAACAAATTGTGAGCTTTTTATTTTTAATAGAACAACGACTCATGCTGAAGCGCTTGCTTCTCGTTACCAAGCAACAGCTTGTAATCTGAAAGATCTGCCACAATATCCCTTTTCTCTAATTATCAATTGTCTCCCCCCTTCCGCGATAATTCCTCTGGTTCTAGCCCCTGTCATCGTAGATATCAACACTCTACCTAAACACAACGCATTTACAAGGCATGCTCGTTCTAAAGGATGCTCTATTATTTATGGTCATGAAATGTTCACACAACAAGCTCTTTTACAATTCCGATTATGGTTTCCTTCCCACTCTTTCAAGCATCTAGAAACAACTTTTGCTCGTAGAGCTGCCGTTCTAGCCTCTCTTTTTTCCATCGCTTCATAAAAATATTTTTTCTATCCTACTTCTCCAGCTTCAGGAGGTTTCATGCGTTTTTGGCTTGTTTTGGTTTTTCTCTGCTTTTCCCAGACTTCTGAAGCTTCGCAGCGCATTGTTACTGTAAAAACCATACACGAAGTCGCTTCGGACATTCTCTACGACGAGACAGATTATTGGCTCATTTTTGATGTTGATGATGTTCTGTTTGAAGGAGCTGAAGCTCTCAGCCACTCATTGTGGTTTGAGCGTTCCATCCAGGGCATGCGCACATTGGGAACCTCGGAACAAGAGGCTTGGGAAACTTTGTACCCTGAATGGCTAGCCATTCAACGCCAAGGATCTATCCGACAAATAGAAGCCGCTATTCCTTTATTAATCACCAAAGTACAGAACCTAGGTAAAACAGTTTTTGCCTATTCGGAGCGCAAACTCTGTGCTCAAGATATCACAATGGAACAACTAGCCTCTCTCAATCTTTCCTTTGAAAAGGCTCTTCTTCCCAACACAAAACTCCCTCCCACTATCAGCTTCACAAAAGGCGTTCTTTTCGGATCAGAAATTCATAAAGGACCGGCATTACAGCTATTTTTAGATGCGCAAACAGCTTTACCAAAAAAAATCATCTATATCGATAATGAAAAGTATAATGTTTTGCGTATTGGCGAGGTGTGTAAACAGAAAAACATCTCTTACTTAGGCATCGTTTACACGGCTGCTAAATACCTTCCTCCAATCTATCTTCCCGATATTGCCAAAGTACAATACACATTTCGTCAAAAGCTCATAAGCAACGAAGCTGCGGCTCTTTTATTACGCCATCGGCTCGATAAATAACTCGTTATTAGAGCAAAAATTTAAACCTAGATAAAAAAAATTTTTTCCACTACACGATGGGAAAAGATTTGTTTGAGGTTTCTGTGTCCTTCCGTTCGGTTTTACTGACTGCTCTGTTCTCCCTTTTTTGCATGAACTCCACGCAAGCCGCGCATCATCATTATCACCGCTACAACGATAAGCTACACAGACAGAACCATAAAAAAGATCTTCCTTCTCAAGAGTGTCCTCAAAGAGAATGGTTTAATCCTTATTCCCATAGCAGCGATCCTATTCCTTTATCAGAGCAACGAGGACTTTTAGCTCCAGTCTGTGACTTAATCTCAGCCTGTCCCTGCTTAAATGGCGTTTCTATTAGAAATATTAAGCAAGTCCTGAAAAATTCTGCTGGAACCCAGATTGCGTTAGACTGGTCTATCCTTCCTCAATGGTTTAACCCTAGAACTTCTCGCGCCTCCAAGCTTTCTATCCGCGATGCTGGATATAGCTTGCCTCAGCCCCTTATTGCAGCCGAGTCTCCCTGTTTACAAACTTGCTTCAATCCCTCTGCTGCTATTACAATTTATGATTCTTCGTATGGGAAAGGTGTTTTCCAAGTATCCTATACTTTAGTTCGCTATTGGAGAGAGACTGCTGATCGTGTAGGGCAAACTCTTATGCTTGCAGGAAGTATAAATGATTATCCTGCTCGCCAAAATATCTTCTCTCAATTCACATTTTCTCAGACCTTCCCTAATGAAAAAGCCAATCTAACTATTGGCCAATACTCTCTCTACTCTATAGACGGCACGCTATACAATAACGATCAGCAACTTGGATTTATTAGTTACGCGTTATCACAAAATCCGACTGCAACCTATTCCTCCGGAAGTCTTGGAGCTTATCTACAAATCGCTCCGACAGAAAGCTCCCGTCTCGAAGTTGGATTTCAAGATGCTTACAATATTTCAGGTTCTTCCATCAAATGGAATAACCTCACGAAAAATAAATATAACTTCCATGGCTATGCATCCTGGGCACCACATTGTTGTCTAGGACCCGGACAATATTCGGTTCTGCTTTATGTAACTAGACAGGTTCCTGAACAAATGTTCCAGACAATGGGGTGGTCGGTCAATGCCGGTCAGTACATTTCTTCCAAATGCTATATTTTTGGAAGATATAGTGGCGTTACAGGAGATGTTACTCCTATTAACCGAACTTACTCCTTCGGTATGGTCTCTGCAAATACATTTAACCGTAATCCACAAGACTTATTCGGAATTGCTTGCGCATTCAATAATATACACGCATCCGCATCTCCAAACGCTCAAAGAAAATACGAAACTGTGATCGAAGGTTTTGCAACCATTGGTTGTGGACCCTATCTTTCTTTTGCTCCCGATTTCCAACTGTACCTTTATCCCGCTCTTCGTCCAGGCAAACAAACAGCCCGAGTCTATAGTGTTCGTGCGAATTTAGCTGTTTAGTCTATTCTCAAACACATGAGAAGTCCTTATGGTTAAACCGCCTTAATAACCAAAACAAAGGGGGGCGTTATGCCTTATGGAACTCGTTATCCCACATTAGCTTTTCATACAGGAGGCGTTGGAGAATCCGATGACGGAATGCCTCCCCAACCTTTTGAAACTTTCTGTTATGATTCGGCCTTGCTGCAAGCAAAAATCGAAAATTTCAATATTGTTCCTTATACATCTGTTTTGCCCAAAGAGTTATTTGGCAATATCCTTCCTGTCGATCAATGTACCAAATTTTTTAAACACGGTGCTGTATTAGAAGTCATTATGGCAGGTAGAGGTGCTGCTGTAGCAGAAGGCACTCAGGCCATCGCAACGGGTATAGGCATCTGTTGGGGGAAAGACAAAAATGGAGAGCTTATAGGAGGCTGGGCTGCAGAATACATCGAGTTTTTCCCTACCTGGATCGACGATGAAATTGCGGCATCTCATGCCCAAATGTGGTTAAAGAAATCTCTTCAACACGAGCTTGATCTTCGTTCTGTAAGCAAACATAGTGAATTTCAATATTTCCATAACTACATCAATATCAGAAAGAAATTCGGATTTTGCTTAACGGCGCTTGGTTTCTTAAATTTCGAAAATGCAGCTCCTGCTGTTATTCAATAAAAAGGAGGACTTTATGTTTGTGAAAAAACGGTCTTCCGCAGGAATTTTGGGGACATTATCGCTTACTGGAGTAGTAATTAGCTCCATGATCGGAGGAGGAATTTATAGTCTTCCTCAAAACATGGCAGCCTCGGCAAGCGCTGGGGCCGTTATCCTTGCCTGGGTTCTATCCGGAATAGGAATTTTTTTTATCGCAAATACCTTTAAAACGCTTTCTCTTGTACGCCCCGATTTGAAGACCGGCATCTATACCTACAGTAGAGAAGGTTTTGGTCCTTATATCGGATTTACAATAGCTTGGGGTTACTGGCTTTGCCAAATTTTTGGTAATGTCGGCTATGCCGTAATTACCATGGATGCTCTCAACTATCTTTTCCCTCCCTATTTCGAAGGAGGGAATACTTTACTAGCGATTCTACTAGGTTCTATACTCATTTGGGTGTTCAATGCCATAGTCTTACGCGGCATTCGTCAAGCAGCTTCTGTCAACGTGATCGGTGTAGCATTCACTCTAATCCCTCTTCTTATTTTCATTCTCATTACTGCTCTATTCTTTAAATTCTCTGTCTTCAAAACAGATTTTTTGGGAACAGCTCCACAACATTCTCTAGGATCTATTGGATCTCAACTAAAGAGCACTATGCTAGTCACTCTTTGGGCCTTTATCGGAATTGAAGGAGCCGTGGTCATGTCTGGAAGAGCTACAGATCCCTCTTCTGTTGGAAAGGCTACCATCTTGGGGTTCTCTGGATGCTTGTTTCTTTACTTCCTTTCGGATCCCTATACCAGTATCAATTAGCTAAAATTGCCGACCCTTCTACAGCCGGAGTCTTGAAAATTTTAGTCGGGAAATGGGGAGAGGTTCTTATGAATACAGGACTTCTAATTGCCGTTTTAACAAGCTGGTTATCCTGGACTATTCTCGCAGCAGAAATTCCTTATGCCGCCGCGAAAAATGGAACCTTTCCGACTTGTTTTGCTCAAGAAAATGCCAAGCACTCGCCCTCTTTCTCTTTATTCATCACAAGTGGATTAATGCAAATCACCATGCTTCTCGTGTATTTTTCTTCCAATGCTTGGCATACCATGTTGGAAATTACTGGAGTTATGGTTCTTCCTGCTTACTTAACGAGTGCTATTTTTCTTGTTAAACTCAGTCTTAGCAAGAAATACCCTTCACGAGCGCCTATTAAGGCCCGTGTTGCTTTATTCACAGGACTATTAGGAGCGCTGTACTCTTTATGGCTAATCTATGCAGCTGGATTACAGCATCTTTTTATGGTTGCTGTTCTCCTTTCTTTAGGAATTCCTTTTTACATAGACTCGGGAATGAGGCATGGGCAAGAAAAGACCTTCCTGAATCGTCGAGAAGTACTAAAAATAACAACAGTAGCGCTTATTGCTCTGCTCGCTATATGTTTATATTTTGCAAAAAAAAATCATTTATAAAGAAAAATTAAATAACTGCTGTTCAAATTCTTTGCTTCCCCCTGAAAGAGCTGATTCCTTTTCCTCGAGAATCAGTTCTTTCTATTCTTTAAAAGCAGCTTCTCTTATCCTCAATAGTAAAGCCGAATCATTTTTAAAAAAATCTTTTCCAGCTCTTAAGGTATTTTATGCACATAGCTGTTTTGGGAGCAGGATACGCGGGATTATCCGTAACCTGGCATCTTCTCCTTTATACACAAGGAAGGGTTAGCGTGGATCTCTTTGACCCTGCGCCGATAGGAACCGGGGCTTCTGGACTGTCTTCCGGACTTCTTCACGGTTTTACGGGAAAGAAAGCAATTAAACCCCCGCTAGCAGACCTTGGGATTACCACCACTCATTCTCTGATTACCAAGGCTAGTCTTTCCATAGGAGAACCTATCGTTATGTCTAGCGGGATTCTTCGTCCCGCTACTTCCCAAGAGCAGGCGGCTATTTTTATGCAAAGAGCACAAGAATTTCCAGACGAGGCCGAGTGGTGGGATAAAGCTCGTTGCGAAATCTCTGTGCCTGGAATGGTGATTCCAGAAGAGCTTGGAGCTCTGTATATTAAACGCGGCGTAACCATCAATAACGAGAAATACATTGAAGGTTTATGGAATGCCTGCGCTAGCCTCGGGACACAGTATTACGATGAGCTAATCGATGATCTTTCTGCAATTGCCGAATTTTATGATCACATTATTGTCACCCCTGGAGCCAATGCGGATATTCTTCCAGAGCTCAAGCATCTCCCCCTATCTAAAGTGAAGGGGCAGCTTGTGGAAATTGCTTGGCCTGCAGAAATCCCTATGCCGCCGTTTAGCATCAATGGGTCCAAATACATGGTTGCCGATACAGAAAGAAATACTTGTATACTAGGCGCAACTTTCGAACACAACCAACCGGATGCCACTCCAAATGCTCAGGTTGCTTACCAAGAAATTATGCCGCCTATCTTAGCCCTTTTCCCTGGGCTTAAGGATGCTCAGGTTCTCAATTATTATGCCGGCATGCGATCATCAAGCCCTACTCATCTTCCTATGATTAGCCGTGTCCAAGAAAAATTATGGTATCTTGGGGGACTAGGATCTAAAGGCCTTTTGTACCACGGACTTTTAGGAGATATGCTGGCCCAGGCTTTACTGCGAGACTCTACAGCGTACATCGCTAAAGAGTTCCTGTATACCCCAGAGACCTCTTAATCCCCCTTTTGCTCATCGAAAAAATGTTTACAGAGAGACACTAGCCTTCTCTTGGAGAATTTCGTCTAAAGAAATTTGCATTTTTCCCTGAATAAAGGAGTCCCAAGGAAGCCCTGGAACGATCTCGTACTCTCCAGTCTCCAACATCCGGCAAGGGAATCCAAAGATTATATCCTCCGGCAATCCATAAGGATTGTGATCCGAGCACACTCCAGAGGAAAACCATTCCCCCTCTTTTGGTTGATATATAGAGCGAGCGGCCTCTGACAGAGCTCGAGCTGCAGAAGCCGCAGAAGACTTCCCTCTTGCTTCTATCACAGCACTACCACGGCTCTGCACAGATGGGATCATAATATTCTCTAACCAATCCCGATCTGCTATCGTTTCCGCGATAGGACGCCCATGAATCAATGCTTGTGTAAAATCTGGCACCTGCTTGGCAGAATGATTTCCCCAAACAACAATCTGCGATACCGCAGATAAGGGCACCTCAGCCCTATGTGCTAACATACTATGCATACGATTTTGATCTAAGCGTAGCATGGCATGAAAATTTTTTCTTAATAAGCGAGGCGCGTGACTCATTGCTATCCAGCAATTCGTATTCACAGGGTTTCCAACAACAAAAATTTTTGCGTCGCGTTTAGCCGCTGTGTTCAACACTTTCCCCTGAGTAGCAAAAATCTCGCCATTTTTCTTCAGTAGATCTCTTCTTTCCATCCCAGGGCCTCTAGGAACAGACCCTATAAGGAAGGCTGTGTCAATCCCATCAAAAGCATCGTGCAAAGAGGTTGTCACCTGCACTCGCTGCAATAAAGGAAAGGCCCCATCATCCAATTCCATGCGCACTCCCGATAAAGCCCTTTCTGTCCCAGGAATATCATAAATACGCAGATCTATTCCGCAGGTGGGTCCGAAAACATCCCCGTGAGCCAAAGCAAATAAAAAGCTGTAGGCGATTTGCCCTGTTCCTCCTGTTACCGCTACACTCACTGTTCGAGAAAACATAAACTACCCTCTCCTTGCTTTTACAAAACGTACGGACTCTCCATACCACGATTGTAATCCATCAATTCTGATCCCCAACATACGTTTGGATGATAAAAGAATCAAGTCTCTAGCCAGGTATAAAAAAAAAGCCCATCTATTGAATCCAATAGATGGGCTAACAGTATACTTGGATATACACCTAGAAAACCTTATAAAAGACAGGTCCCTGAGCTCCTACCCACATGCTCGACCCAGACCGCATAACTTGCTGCCCTTTCTTAGCAGCCAGATAGCCGTGGACATCTAAAAAGCCAATGAACCGTGCGCGAATAAAAAACATAAAGGCCCCCTAAAAACATTTCAAGAGAGAAGCGCCCCATTATAACATATTTAAAATAAAAACTCTGCAACAACACTTAGAAGCCTCGACTTAAGAAAACCTCACAATGCGTTAAAAATCCTTAACATTTCTCTCGCTTCAGGAAATTCTAGCGGAGCTGTTCCAGACATGATCCCCATAATTTGAGTCGCCAATTCTTTACCCAAGGAAACTCCCTCCTGATCAAAAGAATTTATCCCCCAACAAAAACCTTGAAAGGCGAACTTATGTTCATAATAAGCCAATAACCCTCCTGCAATACGAGGAGAAAGTTGCTGTGCTACTAGGATCGAAGAAGGTCTATTCCCCCTAAACTTTTTATTCGGATTTGCATTATCTCTCCCTTGGGCCAAAGCTAATGACTGCGCAATAAGGTTAGCAAACAGTTTCTGAGAGGAAGAACTCCCAGATAACATACAGTCAAGCCCCCGCTGGTTTTGTAAAAATCCAATAAATTCTACGGGGACAACATCTGTTCCCTGATGCAGACTTTGGAAAAAAGAGTGCTGACAATTCGTCCCCACATCACCCCAAATGATCGGGGTTGTTTTGAAAAGAAGCTCTTTTCCTTGTATAGAAATGCTTTTTCCATTGGATTCCATTCCGCACTGTTGTAGATGCGCAGGGAAATATTTTAATCCCGTTGCATAAGGAATAACTGCTGTTGTGGGATATCCCAACAGATTGCGATTCCAAATACCAATCATAGCAGATAAAAGGGGGAGATTCTTTTCCATAACAGGAGTCAGCGCGTGAACATCCATAGAGGCTGCTCCTTGTAGGAACTCTAAAAAGGCTTCGAAACCAAAGGCGAAGCCTATCACAACCCCACCAACCATAGAAGTCGCAGAAAATCTTCCACCAATACTATCCCAAAGATGGAAAACTTCCAAGTAACGGCTATGGTCATCCATGGGACTCCCTTGAGCCGTTACTGCTACAAAGTGCTCTACCGTAGCAAGCCCCTTATCTTGATAAGCTCGCCTAAATAATTCTTCGTTTACCGCGGGTTCTAAAGTCGTCCCGGACTTAGATACCACAACAACAAGCGTCTGCTCTAAATCGATCTTCTGTAATACTTCTGCAGCATTATCTGGATCTACATTCGAGACAAAAAAGATCTGTTTATCCGATGGACAACAGCCTTGCATAGCAAAGTACATGGCTTTAGGGCCTAACTCGGATCCACCAATACCTATCTGCACAAGCGTAGAAAACCTAGAACGGGCTGTATACAAAAATTCTGCAAGACGATGCGCTTCTTGTTCAGAATAATCTGCTATAGATGCGGCTTCTCCTTGAAGATTATGGTCGCGAACCCATGCTCGCGTTGCTGTATGTAATACGGCGCGGGACTCACTCTGAACCCCTTCAATATAGTTCATAACAGAGCCTTGTTGCATACGTTCCATCTGCTTGACTAGCTCTCTTTCTTCAGCGAGCCCATTTAAAGCAGAGAGACTACGCTCATCCACACGCTCCGTAGCATAACTGTAGGTAAACCCTTCCGCAGATAAAGCATACCGTTGGATCCGCTCCTGCGACAAAGTCTCTGGCAAAGTCAAATCAATCGGATGCGAGGCTAGCTCTTGCAAAACCTCTAATGACTCACAATCTAAAAAACCTGTACCCATCAAGATTCTCCTTTTGAGGAAGTTTGACACAAGAGACTTTTTTTCTTTTATGATTCCATTTTTGCAAAAAAGCAAGATTTCATCACTCGACCACATGCTCCGCGTATCTTTTATGTAGGCTATTTGGCAAAAATGCTTTAACTATGAGCAAATCATTTTCGTAATGATGAGAGATCACCAATCCTGCATCACATAATTCCGTAAATAACCCATATTCTTTGTAAGGGAGATGCAAGGTGACCTGGGGATACTCTTCTTGTACCATATCTGCCATAGCTTGCAGCAAATCCCGTATTCCCTCTCCTGTTTTTGCAGACACACACACAGGATTAGGAGACATAAGTCGCAATTTAGAAACAACTGCCCTATCTGTAACCATATCTAGTTTATTCAACACAGTAATGACACGGGGCTGCTCAATCCCGAGTTCTCGCAAGATCGTTTTTGTGGTTTCGACATGTTCCAACGCCAGCGGATGAGAAGCTTCAATAACATGCAGCAAAATATCCTCGTGCAAGGCGGCCTCTAAAGTACTTTTAAATGCGGCTACCAAAGTGTGTGGAAGCTTACGAATAAATCCTACAGTATCGGTTAACAATACTCTTTGACCACAAGGCAAAACACAACGTCGCGTTTTAGGATCCAATGTAGCAAATAGCTTATTCTCCGCATAAGTCTCTGCTGAAGTCAGTAGATTTAAGAGGGTGCTTTTCCCAGAATTTGTATATCCAATCAATGCAAAAGTCGGAATCTGGCTCCGTTTTTTGGCTTTACGACGCTCTTTTCTCTGTCGTTCTACATCTTTTAAATCTCTGGAAAGCTTATGAATCCTTTCCCGAACAATTCTTCGGTCTAATTCAATTTGTTTCTCCCCTTCTCCCTTAACAAACCCGCTACCACTTCCTCCAGATTTCTGTCTAGACAGATGCCCCCACATACGCTTCAATCGAGGCAACAAATAACGTGCTTGCGCAAGCTCTACTTGCAATCCTGCTTCGGCCGTAAGCGCTCGGCTAGCGAAAATCTCTAAAATTAACTCTGTGCGATCTAATACTACAACACGTAACCGTCTTTCCAAGTTCCGTTGTTGAGAGGGAGAGATCTCTTCATCAATTAGTAAAGTCCCAATTGTTGGAAACTCTTCTAAAATCCGTTCTATTTCCTCTATCTTTCCCTCATTCAGATAAAAAGATGAAGAGGGGGATCGCAAAAGCCATGTACAAGTCTCTAGAACACTCAGATCACAAGAGTTTGCAAGAGAAATCAGCTCTTCAACATACTCCGGAGCTCGCTCTTGCTCTGCACGATTTGCATAACAGCAAACAGCTAAAGCCTGCGCAGGATCTTGTTCCTCCCGGGGAAGAGAAAATCTCCAACCGATAGCACTTTGTCTCTCTTTTTTCTCCTTCTGATTATTCTTTTTCATTGCTTATTTTCCCTATTCCCATAAAAGCTCCATTCCATCATAAGCACACTCTCTTGCAGAATCCTGCTCCAATACTTTGTGTAGATAGTGACTTACATGCGTTATCACTAAACGTGATGCCCCTATCTTTTCCACTAAATGATCCGCTTGTTCCAAGGTTAAATGTGAGGGCGAGCGTCTTCCAAAAGCCTTAGGAAGAACCCCTAATGAAGTTGAAAGAACAACCGTTTCAACTCCCTTCAAATAATCCAAAATCTGCTCATCATAATGAGACATGTCCGTCAAATAAGCTAAATTCCCAAAACGATATCCTGTCACTTGGCAGTTTTTTTGAAAATAAGAAACATAGGTAAAAGGCACGCCTAAAAACTCGTATTCCCCACACGGTTCATTTAAAATTGTGAAACGTAAGGAAGCCGCTAAACTAGTATCCAAGGATGCTTGCCGAATTAAATGCTTTCTAGTTTCACACAAATAATTGTATGTGAACGCAGAAAGAACAATAGGAACTTGTTTAAGATGGGCAATATACCAAGAACGCAGATCGTCTATCCCTCCAATATGATCATAATGGGGGTGGGTAAGGAATACCCCATCTAATTGCTGAATCTTATATTTCAATAACTGAGTTCTAAGATCCGGGCCTGTATCAATAATCAAATTTTTTCCCTGACTTTGTACCAACACGGAGGAACGCAGACGGCTCACAGCCCCCTTCGAGCATACCTCACAAGAACAAAATGGCACAGGAGTCCCCTCCGGATCTCCTGTGCCCAAAAAAACAACCTTCCCAGAAGAAGATGTTGCTTCCATATAAGGCCTCTTAGTATTCTGACTTCAACTATTTAAACCCCATTTCTGTTCTAGCTCCGCCAACACTCCCTCCTTCTTAATCTCTTGCACTGCGGCTTCTATCTCAAAAGCTAAAGATGGACGATCAGAAGCAACTCCTATTCCATACCCTAAAACCCATTGATCTTCAGGAAGCTCTATAGTTGCAGTAGTAAGAGTCGGAAAATCTTTCAGAACGACTTGTGCAATGGACGGCTCCAAAACAGCTACGGGAGACTTATTATGCAAAACTTCCATAAGCACTTCTAAAGTACTATCAAAAGAGCGAATACGCACTCCTGGAAGAGACTGCAAATATGTCTCTTGATAGGTTCCTGTTTGAACAGCTACAGAACTGTACTGAGCTAGTGGTAAAGGCTCCGCATTTTCTCCCTTAAAAACTAAAACCAAGTTCTTAATTTCTTCTCCGTAGTAAGGAATCATAAAAATTTCTTTCAATCGAGAAGGCGTAATGGACACTCCTGCCATAACTGCATCAATACGATGCTGTTTTAAATTAAGAATAAGCGCATCAAAAGCAAATTCGCGGACTTCTAATTTTTTTCCTAACTTTTTACTAATTTCCCTAGCTAAATCTATATCAAAGCCAACCGTTTCTCCTTTTTCATCAACAAACTCAAACGGAAGATACGTTGCGTTAGTCCCTACAATGAACTTTTCGCCAAGAGAATCCCCATCCTCCTTTAAACATCCCGTCAAACAGAAACTAGAAACAACGGCTAAGACTGCCATCCAAAAATTTTTTCTTCTCACGCCCATACTCACTCCGACTCAGAGGTCTAACGACAGGGACTATACCCAGCAAAAGAAATAAGAATCTATACAAAAGCTTTTTTCTTAGATATCAGGTCCTGTTCCTGTATCCACAAAGCTAATTCTGCAAGTTCAGGAGAAGAGATATGTTGAGCTCCGTCACACAAAGCTAATTCTGGCTGCTCATGAACCTCCACCATCACGCCGTCAGCCCCAAGAGCGATAGCAGCACGAGCTAAAGGCACAACCAAGTCCCGAATTCCTGATGCATGAGAAGGATCCACAATAACAGGCAAGGCCGTCTCTTTCTTAACCCATGCAACAGAATTCAAATCGAGGGTATACCGAGTTGAGGTTTCAAAAGAGCGAATGCCTCTTTCACAAAGAATCACTCCAGGACAACTTGCATTACGCAGTAGATACTCCGCAGCTCCCAGCCATTCCTGAACTGTAGCAGCAGGATTTCTTTTTAAAATCACCGGACGATGGCTTTGGCTCACCTCATTAAGAAGAACAAAATTTTGCATATTACGAGCCCCTATCCGCAAAAGATCCACGTGTTCCGCGGTCATTTCCACATCACGAACATCCAAAACCTCTGTCTCTGTTAACAATCCGTGAACAGCCTTGGCTCGACTATGCCACACCACACAATCCGGAGACCAGCCTTGAAAAGAATGTGGATTCGTACGTGGCTTGCGAATAGAACCTCGAAAAATGTGTGCCCCAGCCTCCTTAACCTTTAACCCTAAAGAAATAGCATGTTCTTGGCTTTCTAAAGTACAAGGTCCGGCAATAAGAATAGGCCTCCCCCCTCCTATGGATAGGGTTTCTGATAAATGAATAACTGGGTTCCGGGTTGAATCAAATACATAGGGCAAAGGAACCCGTTGTTTTTCCATAAGATCTAGTTTTCCTGTTCTTCTTTTTTAGCAGGGGCAAATCATACACACTGGGAAGAGAAAGGAAAGAAAAAGATTTTCTAGAAAAAGAAAAATGTCCTCTTCTCTCAAAAGAAGAGGACATAAAAAAATAGTTGTTATTCTGAACCGTTAGGCAACTGTTTGATATCAGAAATCACATCTATCAGCGTTGTAAGGAAAGCTTGAAACAATGCTTCATCGGCATATGCCACGCTTCCCTTGAGTAACTTCCTACAATAACACAGTAAGCTACAGGTTAAACACATAACTCCTTGTATAAAAAACAATCTACATTTTTGTTTTAGCATATTTTCTCACAAATGTAATAGCTTCTTTTATAAGAACTAAAACAACTAAATCTTAAAAACTAAAATTAAAATCAACAAAAACCCTTTAAAACAAAATATTAAACTCATTGAAAACAAAAAAACTTTTGTTAAAATTTTTGCCCGCGCTGCAAAAACGTTTACAAGAGGGTAAAAGCATGTTCGGATCTATTCCCTGTTATCCAGGATGCAAGAAAGTCTCTATGCACGATGATCACTATTACTATTGCAATTTATGCGATAGCATCGTTTCTCCAACGAGCGTAGATGTTGCCGTTGTTTCTCCTAATCTACCAACCGCCCACCCAAAATTTAAGCTCTCTGTTTTACGTTGCAAAAACCATCCAACGAAAGGTTTGAACCCTGGGGGACCAATTACTTCTTTACAAGGTCTCGCCCCATCTGCATCAACCCCCTTAACGGAAACTCACCAAGAAATGCTTCGTCTCTGTTCTCGAGTTCGTTGCTTAGACATACTTACTTTATGCAGCACGCTGACTGCCGCCCTTCTTGCCATTACCGGAGCCGTCATTCAATTCGTCATTGCCGCTCCCACAGCCTTCTTCATTCCCTTCATTCTACTGGGGCTGGCAATTGTCCTCTGCATAGGAGCCTTCTCTTGTGCTCGGATTTCCCAAAAAAGCACAGCGCGTTGGCAGAGCCTCTCCAAAAAAATAGTTCTATCATCTGTCAGGGTCCCAGTCCAATCTGGAACAGAACGCTACACTTTATTAACAGAATTTCCCCCAACCTGTTACGAAACTCCTAAACCCATAAATAGCGCTCCAGGCTCTAGGAACCAAGATTTCAGGAATACTCCACGTTTTGTAGCGAAAAAGACGGCCTGTAAACTTTCAGCTAAAACTCTGAAAATCTTAAAAAATCGCCGCAAAGATTAACGGATTTCTACTTAAACAAGGCGAATAAAGCTCCCGCTGCCGCAGATTGCAAAGAAGCTGATTCTTGCACACAGCGGCCTCTTAAAAAACATGTCGCCTTTCTATTTTCCGAATACGCGATTGCCTCCAAGATGGTCAGCTTGTCTTGCCAACGGCTCTGTGGGTATAGATCGATTACTGCATTCAATCCAGCCTCTTCCCCCTCACGTTGTAAAGAAAAGAGAGCTTGCTCTAAAACAGAAGCAAAGCTCTCTTCTTGCGTAGGTTCCCCGAAAGATTCGCAATCCCCTTCAGCCAATAACACACCAGAACAAAAACTCCATCCCACCTGCTGCCCAGCTAAATACTGAGCAACAACCTCTTTTACCTTACTGTATTGAGCAGCGGCTAATAAACAGATAATCTTTTTCGCTAAATCTCTTTTGATAATTTCTGCTTGTAAAGGAGATGGTGGGATAAGAATTTTTTGATCTTCACACAAAAATCGTTCCATCGCTCGACAGGGCTCTATTCGTTGCATAAACATAGCTATGATATCCCCCGCCTCTTCTATCTTTTCTCTACTTACTAAAAGCACAAAAGCAAGATTTACCTGAGCACGAGTCCCTTGTACTGTTGATAAAAACCGCCCAGCTAAATGAGCGCCTTGAATACCTAAGGAGCAAATAGCTTCCGAAGCAGCTTCACAAAGCATACTAGAAGAAGATGACAACCCTTCAATCAACTTATCCTCTCCTAAAGGGTCTTCTTGTAGATAAAGAATCGCTGCAGCTTGCATCTGCACACGCGCAGAGGGAGAATGACAAGCCAACTTCCGCACAGATTCTATTATAGCGGCCGATCGAAACTCTTTACCCATTCTTAAAACAACCTGCAAAGTAGCCAACTGAACATCCGGGTGATCCGCAGCAAATAATTGCAAAACTTCTTCTTCTACATATTTTTCTGGATGCTCTTTTAACATTTCACAAGTCATTAGAGCCTGATCAATACCCATTAACACCGGGCATTGGGGATTCGCAAGCAAACACAAGGCTCTCCACGCCTCTCTTCGCTCAGTTCCATCTAATTGCGAATTTTGGCCAACGCCCCTCAAATGAGAAGTTAAATCCGTGATCTCTAACAAGGCTGCAGCTCGATACGCCGCAACTCGAACCTGCATCGAGGAATCATTTTTTGCCAAATCGCTCAGAGCACGAAGTAAACTACTGGAACCATACATAGCAGCTACCTGTAAAGCGATCTGTCTAACCGTATCGCTATCATCAGACAAAGCCTGCAAAATTATAGGCACTAATCGATAATCATGAGCCATGCCTACAGCCAAAATAGTAATCACCCGAACTGTAAGCGAAGGATGTCGAATGTTTTTTTGAAGAAGGGTAGCAGCAAGATCTTCATGCACATCGCGATCAAATTCCAATGAAGGAAAACGTTTTTTAGAATGAAGAAAAGCTGCTTCCCAAGCCGAATATTCATGATGCAGGGCTAAAGCCTGTAATGCTACACGCACCTCTTGCAAAGAACATTCGGAAGATAAAAGAATTTTTGCCTCTTGTGCTGCCGCACCATACTCATGAAAAAGCATCTGCCGCTGAATCGAATCAGAACAATGCCCACAACACATGATGAAGAAATAAACTACGCGATGGAGCCTAATAAGCCTCCGCCAAGAAGATGAATATGTAGGTGGAATACGCTTTGTCCCCCCTCTAAACCATTATTGATCACCACACGATATCCATTTTCTATACCGAAATCGCGGGCCATCATCTGAATAATCTTACCCGCTTCTGCAAGCAAGAGAAAATCATTGCTTTGCATATCTTGTAATTTTTCAATATGCTTCTTTGGAATAATAAGCAAATGCACTGGAGCCTGAGGAAACTTATCCTTAATTACGATAAAATTTTCATCCTCAAAAACCTTATCGCATTCGACGGAACCTTCTATAATACGTTCAAAAATTGTAGTCATTCCACTCCCTGCTGTTTTAATACCAAATTCAGCGCCTCTTCACAACTTTCCCGACTATCCCAAACGGAGAGGAACAACCCTTTGTGACAAAAAACTGCTCCAGGGATTCCTGTAACCTTAACCAATTGATCTCCCAATAACCCCGCCCACTCTTCTGGAAAAGGAATTCTTACCTCCATTCGACGATCCAGAGTAGGGGGAATCCCTCGTAAAATCCATTGATCCGAACAGGGGAAACTGACAAAAGCCGCAGGATGATTTTCTCCTCCTAAGGAGAAAAAATTCTCCTGCCACGCTAATGGACGATCAAAGCGCAAACAAACATCTTCCTTCTCCATGACTTGCTTGACAACATCTCGACACATACGATCGTAACGAAACTTATCTCGTAAACGAGTAAGCAGATCTATCGCAAAATGCAAAGCGAAGAAAAATTCTTTATCGGTATTCCCTCCCTCTTCCAAGGGATTATAAATTTTAATGATGTCTGAGAAAGAACAGAACCCTTCCTTAGAAAAAAATCGTCCGTTATCTTGCTCATCCATGTACTAGCGTGTTATTGAGATATTCATATTCTTCATGAGAGAGGAATCCTAGATTATGCAAATAATCAAGAACCATCCCAGCACTACTCCAAGAACCAGCATACGACACCTGATGATGATCGAAACGCTTATCTTCTGCAGAGTATCTCCCTCCTACATCACAAACGTACTCACATTGCGCTAACTTTTCAGGATCTCTGGTGCGAATAATTTTGTTCTCATCAACAAGATCAAACATAATCAATAAAGCGCAAGCCGTCACTTCGTCGGCGTGAAAAGAACCATCATGTGTGCCAACACTTCTTGGAATTTGCATTCTCATTATCCTCCGTGATCCTCTCGACAATAGAACAACAAACAAACCTAGGCGGTAGTATCCTATCCAAAAGCTGAAAATCCTCCATCCTACTTGTTGTTTAGGATTAATATCAAGCGTTCCGCGGAAAGCTTTCCCCCTTTTGAAACCCTAGATTTTCTATATTTCAAAATAAATCCTTTACAAGCCTCGTGTTAAGTATGCATATACATTCTTTGACTTCTCTTTTTAAAAATTTTTCCGATAAGCTGGTTCTTCACCTACGAGGATTCCAATGACACTCTTTCACTCTTGCCACGATGCCGTCTCTCCAGACGGCTATTTATGTTCTTCTCTTCAATTAATCAGTCCCGGTGTGTATGAAGGAGAAATCGAAATTCAAAATATTCCCTCCTACTTCCTGGGATTCCAATTACCGCTTCATTGCGTTCATCTCAATCTAAAAAGTTCCTTAGCCCAACTAGGAATAGATGCAACTCTTCTTCACTGTGAGCTCAGCAAAAACCAGAAGCGAGCTCATATACACGCACAATTTACTAGCCACGGCCCCATTGCGGAATCTATGCTCACCCTTCTCAAGCCCGGAGATCGAGTAGCCAAACTATTTGCTGCAGACGAGCGTAGATTGGTCCGCTCTCCCGATTATCTTGAAAGCATGCTAAAAAATACTGATAAGGCTGGACACCCTCTGCTTTGCTTTGGGAAAAAACTGGAACATCTTATTTCTTTCGATGTAGTAGATGACCGTCTTGTTGTATCCCTCCCCACTCTACCGGGCATCGTTCGTTATGACTCAGACATCTACGGCCTTCTTCCTCTGATTCAAAAATCTCTCAGCAATCCCAAATTAAGCATTCGTCACTTCTTGTCCCTTTATCAACAGATTGCGGAGGGACAACATATTCCTTGTGAAGGCAATATTCTTTTGATCAAGACAGAGCCTCTTCATATCCGCACAGTATTTGCTCGCGTGGTCAATCAACTTCTTCCTCAAGGGCTCTTCCATACTTCTGCTAACATTTTAGAGCCGACAACTCAAGAATCTGGAGACATTTTCGAATTTTTTGGAAACCCATCCACATCAATAGAGAGAATCCCTTTAGAATTTTTCACTATTGAACCCTACAAAGAGCACTCCTACTTCTGTAATCGAGATTTATTGCAAACAACCTTGCAATCCGAAAGCGAAATCAAAAAAATATTTGGAACAGCTCCTCAAGGCCCTGTAAAAGCTGCTACTTATTTATCCAAAGGAAGCGAAATTCCTTCTCTTTATGCAGATTCTTGGCTTACAGGATCTGCAGCTGCATATCAATGTAGTGAAAACCAAGCAGTCAAGGACGAATATATCCACGCACAGCCCTGCTATCCTTTTTTGGAAGCAATGGAAATGGGCCTTATTAATAGTGAAGGCGCTTTGCTCTCTCGCTTTTTCCCTTCTTCTAGCTTGAAGGGGATGTTGATCTCCTATCATGTACGCCACTATCTCAAGCAAATTTATTTCCAAGTGCCTTCCTATACGTATGGAGACTACTTCTCTCATAATGACAGAGGATTGTTATTAGACCTTCATCAGGCCGGTATTGATGTATTCTGGGCAGATGAAGAAAGTGGTCGCGTCTTGCAATACACAAAACGACGCGATAAGAATAGTGGAATGTTCGTTGTTAAAGATCGTGTTGAAGAATTCCGTTCAGCTTTTTTCGTAGCTATTTATGGATCTCGTCTTCTCGAAAATAACTTTTCCGCCCAACTCCATACTCTTCTTGCAGGACTACAACGGGCGGCACATACCCTCGGCATTCCAGGCTTCTCCAAACCTTCCCCTCTAGCCGTAATCACTGGAGGAGGAACTGGTGTCATGGCCACAGGAAATCGCGTCGCAAAAGAACTTGGCATTCTTTCTTGTGGAACTGTCCTCGATTTAGAAGCCTCACCTGCACAAATCGACCAGCCAGCAAACGAATTCTTGGATGCCAAAATGACGTACCGGCTCCCACAGCTTATAGAAAGACAAGAACATTTTTATGCAGATCTTGCTATTTTAGTCGTTGGTGGGGTCGGAACAGATTTTGAGCTTTATCTAGAACTCGTCTACTTGAAAACTGGAGCAAAGCCTCCTACCCCTATTTTTCTGATTGGGCCTGTTGAATACTGGAAAGAAAAAGTAGCTCATGCTTATGAGATTAATCTCAAAGCAGGAACTATCCGAGGTTCCGAGTGGATCAGTAACTGTTTGTTCTGTATCACATCTCCCGAGGCGGGGGTTGCTGTGTTCGAACAATTTTTAGCTGGAGAACTGCCCATAGGCTATGATTATCCTCCAGCTCCAGACGGATTAGTTATCGTTTAAAAATAAAAATTCCCCTAGCCTTTTTTCCCTAGGGTAGGGGAAGCCATTTGAGGAAACCGCTCAAATAACAAGGGTTTCACCGCTCTAGGCAATAACACCTTCTTCCTACGAGAAGCCTCTCCCGCTATCAAAGTGACGTCATTCTTAGGAAGCGACAAAAAATCGGCTAACAATTCTATGACAGCGTCATTAGCCTTACCTCTTTCTGGAGCTTCTGTCACTCGAACCCTTAATATACCATCGTCCAGACATAAGACTCTATTTTCTCGTGCCTTTGTAGTAACTCTCACTTCCACAACCCAAAAGCCTTCTAACAAAATTCTCTCCTTCTCCTTTTCAGGAATTTGAAGGAAGCGTAGTAGTAGTACGCGTCCTTTTATCGTTTACTAGCTCACAAGAATACCTATTCCGGATTTCATTTCCCTCTAAAATACAAGTTTATTTTAATTCTCAAAAAAACTTTACCCACCTCCTCCCAAAAATCTTGTTTTTTCTCAGCTTCCGAGTTATAACGAGGCAATCCCTAACCCACACCAAAAAGATGAAACCTCTACGTTTCGGTTGTTTCTTTTACGTTCTTTCTTTTGTCTTTCAGATAGCTGTTGCCAATGAACCAAATTCTTGTCCCGATTGCCAAAATAACTGGAAAGAGGTAACTCACACCGATCAACTCCCTGAAAACATAATTCATGCTGACGATGCTTGCTATCACACTGGTTATGTACAGGCTCTGATCGACATGCATTTTTTAGATAGCTGTTGTCAAGTCGTTGTCGAAAATCAAACAGCCTATCTATTCTCCCTCCCTACAGATGCTGTAACACGTAATGCCATCATTAATCTAATTAAAGACCTACCTTTTATCCACTCAGTAGAAATCTGTCAGGCTTCCTATCAAACCTGTCACCATCAAGGGCCTCAAGGCACAGCTTCTCTTCCAGAACAACGTTCCTTCTGCACAAAAGTATGTGGAAAAGAGGCTATTTGGCTGCCGCAAAACACAATCCTCTTTCCACCTCTTGTAGCCGATCCTAGACAAGCAACTAACAGCGCTGGCATTCGTTTCGATGATGAAGTCATAGGGAAACGTGTGGGATCCGCAGTATTTGGAGGAGATTTCATCTTTTTACGATTGTTCGATGTTTCTCGTTTCCATGGAGACATGGACATCGGTCTCCAAGGTGCGGTTTTTTCTGTATTCGACCTAGAAAATCCAGACGCCTGCATGGTGAATTCGGACTTTTTTATCTCCGCTTTATGCAGTTTTGCTGTAAATAAATGGAGCTATCGTTTGCGACTATGGCATCTTTCTTCTCATCTTGGAGACGAGTTTATCCTCGCAAACCAGTTGCCTCCTAAAAACCGTTATAATCGTAGCGACGAGGCAATAGATTTCTTTGCTTCTTTCCGCTACACACCACAAATACGTGTCTACGGAGGAATAGGATACATTATCAGCCGAGACTTAACCTTCCCAGAAGATCCTCTTTACTTTGAAGGAGGGTTGGAGCTCCGGCCTTTCGGATTACGCGAAGATAATCTTCACGCTCAACCTATCTTTGCTATGCATTTTCGTTTCTGGGAGGAGCAAGACTTTTCTATAGACCAGACTTATATATTAGGAATGGAATGGTCTAAATTCCAGGATATCGGTCGAAAAGTTCGTGCTGTGATCGAGTACCATCAGGGATTTTCTTATGAAGGACAATTCGTCCGAAAAGAATGTGATTACTATGGTTTTAGGTTGAGTTACGGCTTCTAGCCACCTAAAAATTAGACTAGACATATGAGAGCCCCACCTTTATAGTACCGTCCGCTATTTTGATTCCCTTATGTTTCATTCGAAGTGGGTGGTTTATGAAGAGAAATCATAATTTCGCATCTTTAGCGACAAATTACTTATTCTCTGATTTACAAAAGCGAGTTGCTCGATTCCGTTTAGACAATCCCCAACATCGAGTGATCAGTTTGTCCATAGGAGATACAACCCAACCTTTGGATACGAGTGTTGCGGAAGCGTTTTCCGAGTCGATTATGCGTTTGAGTTCTCCTGAGACTTATTGCGGATATGGTCCGGATTTTGGGTTGCCATCCTTAAGACAAAAATTATCCAAAGATTTTTATCATGGCTGCGTTGACGCGGAAGAAATCTTCATTTCTGATGGCGCTAAAGTTGATCTCTTTCGTTTGCTCTCATTTTTCGGCCCCAATCAAGTAATTGCTGTTCAAGATCCCTCTTACCCAGCTTATGTCGATATCGCCCGCTTAACAGGTGCTAAGGAAATTGTTACTCTTCCATGTTTACAAGAAAATGACTTTTTCCCTGTATTTCCTACGAACACTCACATTGATATTTTGTGCCTATGCTCCCCAAATAATCCAACGGGGACTGTTTTAAATACCAATCAACTGCGAGCAATCGTGCATTATGCGATAGAACATGATATTCTCATTTTATTCGATGCGGCTTATAGCACCTTCATCGCAGATCCGTCCCTTCCTAAAAGCATCTTCGAAATTCCTGATGCACGGTTTTGTGCAATAGAAATCAATTCCTTCTCTAAGCCCCTCGGATTTGCCGGCGTTCGATTAGGCTGGACTGTTGTGCCTAAAGAGTTAGTCTATAGAGATGGCCTTCCCGTAATTCGCGATTGGGAACGCTTCCTTTCAACGACTTTCAACGGAGCCTCTATCCCAGCTCAAGAAGCTGGAATCGCAGGTCTTTCCGTTCTTCCAAAACTTGAAGCTGTTCGCTATTACAGAGAGAATAGCGCTTTACTTAGAAATTCTCTATTGGAAGCGGGGTATCAAGTATTCGGAGGCGAACACGCTCCGTATTTATGGGTCAAACCTACTATGGAAACCATTGCTGACGAGGATCTTTTTGACTTTTTCTTACAAGAATACCATATCGCTGTTACACCAGGGATTGGATTCGGTCTTTGTGGTTCAGGGTTTGTTCGCTTCTCTTCTCTAGGAAAACGTGAAGACGTATTAGCGGCCTGTGAACGGTTACAAATGACTCCCGCTTTGCAGTAATAGCAGTAATAGGGGTTCTATGCTTTTGCGAAAAATTTTTGGCTATGTTTTTTGCGCTTCTTTAGCTTGTTCTTTCATTTCTGTAGTTGTAGTTTCTTTTCGTACCGAGCCGACAACCCCTTGCATAGCAATCTTCTCTTCATTCTCTCATAATTCGCTTAGCGAATGTATCGAGAGCTGCCAAAAAGAGCTTGTAAGCTTTGGAAACATGCCTTCTATTTCACTATTTAATGCTGAAGACAATGTGGTCAAAGCAAGAAAAATTGCTCGAAATCTTCATAAAGACCCCAATATCGTTACAATTGTTACCCTAGGACCCATCGCTACCAAAGTAATGAGTCAAATTGAGACGCAGAAGCCGATCATCTATGCTGTGGTCCCTTCAGGAGAAGCGCTCCGCTTCCCAAAAGAACAAGCCAATATCTATGGGGTCCATGATAGTGTAGATATCAATCAGTGCTGTTTTGCAATTCATGCTGTAACCAACAACGCGACTTCTTTGATTTACCTGCAGCCTCATGAACCTTTCCCCTCTTCTTTGCAAGAAGAAATCACCACGAAGCTCCGCGCCTCAGGGATTAAAGTAACGGGGCTTCCGATCTCCACAGCAAATGTTTCTTCCCGTATTCAATTTATTGCCGAAAATCGTCCTTCCGCAGTCTTTTTCCCTCTTTCTTCCTTATCAGAAAAAATGGGAACCTCGCTGATTAAAAGTATCTTAAAGGAAAATATTCCTCTCATTACCGATGATTCTTCTCTTGTTACGGAAGGAGCATGCGCGGCATGCAGTGTAGACTATAAATTATCTGGGAAACAAATCGCCCATATCGTCCGCTATTTGCTTAGCAAAAAAAATAAGGAACAAAACCTTCACCAAATCAGCACAGAACCCATTCTTTCCAAAATAACCTTTAATGAAGAGATCATTCGACTCTTAGGTTTGCCCTTTAATATGGCTCCAGTCCATCAATGCATCTCTTTCCATTCAGCAGATAACCCAGGATTAGTTGCTGTACAAACCCCTTAAAATATTTTATTGCCATCCCCTATCATCATCGGACACAGATTCTGAATCCAAGCTTTCATCCTGCGGCATGACGAACAGAGAGTCTTCTGCTGCGCCATCTCGCAACCGATCTCGCAAAGAACGCGGATCTTCTAAAGGAGGGTTAGAGCCTAAATAGGAAGCATACGGATTGGTGAATACCCCTGGACGCGTATAATAATCTGTACGTTTAGAATGAATCCCAACCTTATTTGAGATCCAACGAAAGAAACGTAAAATTTGTTGATACACAGCTCGTAAAGCACTCATTAAGTGCTCCTGGCAAAACTGATATGCTTTTTTCCATGCACAGCAACATGCGTTTGCCTCTTCTTTGGAAAAATCCTCATCCAGATCGAAAGACTCCCCTTCGTGCAAACGTTCTGCTAAAAGTGCTAAGTCATAAATCGATTGATGTAAACGCCCCACCTCTCCATGGGACCGAAGTTTCCATTCCCCTTTTGCATCTATCTCTAATCCCAGTTTTTTCAATTGAGAAAGAACGGCTTCGCCATCCTTACCCAGCTCCAACAGCAGGTCCTTTTGAGAAATTCCACGAAGTGTTTTGTGTAAGTCTGCCAAAGAAGAAGTAACCAACCCTGCATGATGGCGCATCCCCTTTGCCATCCTTTTTAGTGAAGAGCGAGTATTTACCAATCTATTACGGACAGAAAGAGATCCGGTCCGCATATTTTTGGCTACCCCCTCTTTACGATCACTGGCACGTCTTGAACCTTTTAATGAACCTTTACCGTTCACCTCTAAAGATTCCAGCTGCTCTTCACCAGAAGCAATCGCTTGAAAAATAGCTTCTAGATCTTCTTCTACTTGCTGAACATTTGCTTCATTCTTTTCTACGACATCAGCAACAACATCAGCAACTTCGAGCTCTCCAATAGTGCCCCCTAAAATTGGGGATGACATCAGACCATCTGATTGGATGATAGGAAGCGCAACCTGCTGAACTTCTGCAGCAGATTCATTTTTCTCGACAGCCGTAAAAGAAACGGTCTGGCCAGAGGGAAGGACTCCTTCAGGATTCACCTCCTCGTCCCCACTAGCTCTGGGAAGTCCATCTGGAGAAGCCCCCGATGCTCCTTGTATAGCAACCATAGAAATTAAAAAACAAAAACTAGAATAAAATTAATTTTATTTGACAAACACCCGAAATATCAAGGCATTAAAAGAAAACAAATCGAAACTAATTAAAATACAGGGAGAACAAAAATTACAAAGATTGATCCAGAAACCCTCCTATGCTAAGATTCTCCTTCACAAAAACAAATACAAAGCCCTCGCCTCCCTATGAGAACATCTCTTTTGTTTTACAGAACCTCTAAGAATACCAACAAAGAAGCCTCTGTTCTTTCCTATGAACTTCTTGAGAAAGCCGGCTACCTTTTCAAAACATCTAAAGGAATTTACTCATACGCCCCTCTCTTCCAAAGAGTTGTCTTAAAAATGACGGAGATCATCCGTGAAGAGCTCAACGCCATTGGAGGTCAAGAGGTTTGTCTCCCCCTATTACAGTCGGCAGAATTATGGCAAAAAACGGGCCGTTGGGATGCTTTTTTATCAGAAAAACTACTCTATGTCCTTAAAGACAGAGAGAATCGAGAAATGTGTTTAGCTCCTACCCACGAGGAAGTGGTTTCAGAGTTCGTAGCCCAGTGGCTATCGGGGAAAAAACAACTACCTATCCATTTATATCAAATTGGAACTAAGTTCCGTGATGAAATTCGGCCTCGATTTGGACTCATGCGAGCAAAAGAGTTTTTAATGGAGGACAGCTACACATTCTCAAGCTCTCCAGAGCAAATGGATGAACAATATGCAAAACTTCGTTCAGCCTATCAGCGCATTTTTGATCGATTGAACCTCAAATATGTCATTGTTACCGCTGATGGAGGGAAAATTGGTAAAGGAAAATCTGAAGAATTTCATGTCCTCTGCTCACTTGGAGAGGATACCATTTGTGTGAGCGGCTCCTATGGAGCCAATTTAGAGGCCGCACAGGCTATCCCTCCATCCTACGCATACTCCTCCGAATTTCTCCCCTTAGAGGAAGTTGAAACTCCCGGAGTTCGAACTATTGAAGAGTTGGAGGCCTTTTTCAAAGTCCCTAAACAACAAATCATGAAGACTATAGTTGTCAAAGCTTGCAAAAAAGGCAGCGAACAATTTGTTGCCATTTGCATTCGTGCAGACCGCCAAGTCAACCTAATCAAAGTCGCTTCTTTTTTACAAGTAGATGACTGTGAACTCGCTTCTGATGAAGAGATACTCAAACATCTCCATGTTGAAAAAGGATTTATTGGACCTTTATGTTGTCCCATCCCCTACTATGCAGATGAAACAACACGCCCTATGACAAACTTCATCTGCGCAAATAATCAAAAAGATACTCATTGCAAATGCGTGAACTGGGAACGAGATATTCCTCTTCCGACCTTTGGGGATTTTCTTTTGGCAGAAGCTGGAGATCTCTGTCCTCAAAACCAAGGAGCCCCCTATGAAATTTTCCAAGGTGTTGAAGTAGCTCATATCTTTAATCTTGGAACGCGCTACACGGAAAGTTTCTCTGTAGATTTCCAGGACGAGAATGGGGATAAGCAACTCTGCTGGATGGGTACATACGGCATTGGAGTAGGAAGGACCCTGGCTGCTTGCATAGAACAATTGGCTGATGACAAAGGAATCGTTTGGCCTTTGGCTATTGCTCCGTTCTCTATTACTCTGCTTTATAATGGTGGCGATACCGAAGGAGAGGCTCTGGCAACACAATTGTATCACAGCCTAAATACAGCAGGTTTTGAGCCGCTTCTCGATGATCGTAATGAGCGTCTTGGCTTCAAATTAAAGGACAGCGATCTACTGGGAATCCCCTATAAATTAATTATTGGGAAGTTTTTCCAGAAAACAGGACTACTTGAGATCGAATCTCGAACAGGAGAAAAACAGAATCTATCTCCCGACGATTTATTAGATTGGTGTTCTAAAAATCTTCCTTGTCACACGAGAAAAATTCCTCCTATCCGAGAAATCTAGCACTCTTTGCTCGCGAGCGCTAAAATTCTTGACCAGAGGATCGAGTTTTCCTATAATGACACCGACTTATGGAAAATAGAATAGAAATGTCCCAACTGCGAGCATCAAAAAAAGATTCTAAGGTTTCGCACGTCCTACTTATGGCCACAAAGCTTTATTTAGAAAGTGGCCAGCCCGTAGGCTCGAAACTTCTCAAAGAAACTTATTGTTCCGATCTAAGTTCGGCAACGATACGGAATTACTTTGCTCAATTGGAAACAGACGGCTTTTTAAGAAAAAACCATATCTCAGGGGGAAGAATCCCTACCGATCTTGCTTTCCGCTATTATGCAGACCACTGCGCTCCCTTTCTTGAACAAGAAGAGCTTTTAACAATTCAACAAAAACTGGGAGCTTTACCAGAGCACAGCAAAAATATCGTAAAAGACCTACAAAAAGCTTCTGAAATTCTCTCAGAGATCTTACAGCTCCCTGTTTGTTTTTCTTCTCCACGTTTTGAAAGCGATTCGGTAACAAACATTCAACTCGTAGCTATAGATGACCAACGCGTAGTGTTTGTACTTTCAACAGAGTTCGGGCAAGTGTTTACAGATGTTCTCTGGCTTCCAGAACAGCTTCCCGAGAACTCGTTGCAAAGAATCGAACACTTTTTACAATGTTATCTACGAAAACAACCCTCAGACAACCTTCTTTCTCAAAAAGAAGAAGATCTGGGCATGACCTTGTACAACGAAGTTGTGGTCCGTTATCTTACTCGTTATTGCCACTTCAGCGAGGAAGATCTGTACCAAACAGGGTTAGCTAGGTTACTCAAATATGAAACCTTCAAAGATCCTGAAACGCTTGCTCAGGGACTTGCTTTTTTTGAAAATCGCAAGCATATGTGTACACTTTTAAATGCGTATCTACACAAAGAGACTCCCACTGCGTTCATTGGCCGAGAGCTATCAGATATCCTCGAAACCACGGATCCTTCGTGCACAGTAATCACTGTTCCTTACTATATGGATCGTACTCCTTTGGGAGCGTTTGGTGTGCTAGGTCCTATAAATCTCCCCTATCAACAGGTGTTGAGCACACTCTCTTTATTCACAGAACGCTTGAAAACGATTCTAACCCAAAGTTTTTATAAATTTAAATTGTCTTTCAGAAAGCCTTGTCCGACCGACTCTAGATCTTCTCAAAGACCGGCAGAGTTGACTCGACGCTCTTCTATAAAATTATTACCTGCTAAGGAGCTATCATGACAGAAACCCCAAATACCTCGTCGGAAGAAATTCAGACTAGCGAGCCTTCGCCTGATAACGAACTTCAAACGCTCCAACAAGAAAACGCTAATTTAAAAGCCGAGTTGCAAGAAAAAAATGATCGTTATCTTATGGCTCTCGCTGAAGCAGAAAATTCGAGAAAACGTCTGCAGAAAGAACGTACAGAAATGATGCAGTATGCTGTAGAAAATGCCCTTCTGGATTTTCTCCCTCCAATAGAAAGCATGGAAAAAGCTTTAGGATTTGCCTCTCAAACATCTGATGAGGTGAAAAATTGGGCCATAGGATTCCAAATGATCCTACAACAATTTAAACAGGTATTCGAAGACAAAGGTGTTGTTGAGTACTCTTCAAAAGGGGAACTCTTCAATCCATATTTGCATGAAGCTGTAGAAATCGAAGAAACAACGACTATTCCCGAAGGGACTATCTTGGAGGAATTTACTAAAGGTTATAAGATAGGAGATCGTCCTATTCGTGTAGCAAAGGTAAAAGTAGCAAAAAGTCCTGCTAAAGGGAATACAGACAGTAACGAAGAAAAAGAATAATTATCCTAGAAATTAGGTGTTCAATATGAGCGAAAAAAGAAAGTCTAACAAAATTATTGGTATCGACTTAGGGACGACTAACTCTTGCGTCTCTGTAATGGAAGGCGGCCAACCTAAAGTGATCGCCTCTTCCGAGGGAACTCGCACAACCCCTTCTATCGTTGCTTTTAAAGGTGGCGAAACTCTCGTGGGAATCCCAGCAAAACGTCAGGCTGTAACTAACCCAGAAAAAACGTTGGCTTCTACCAAACGGTTCATTGGTAGAAAATTCTCTGAAGTCGAATCCGAAATTAAAACCGTTCCCTACAAAGTAGCAGCAAACTCCAAAGGAGATGCTGTTTTCGACGTAGAAAATAAACTATACACTCCAGAAGAAATCGGCGCTCAGATTCTCATGAAAATGAAAGAAACTGCCGAAGCTTATCTTGGAGAAACTGTAACCGAAGCTGTCATTACTGTGCCGGCTTACTTTAATGACTCTCAAAGAGCCTCCACAAAAGATGCTGGACGCATTGCAGGATTAGATGTTAAGCGCATTATCCCAGAACCAACAGCCGCAGCTCTTGCTTACGGCATTGATAAAGCGGGAGACAAAAAAATCGCCGTATTTGACTTAGGAGGAGGAACTTTCGATATCTCTATCTTAGAAATTGGTGATGGAGTCTTTGAAGTTCTTTCGACAAATGGGGATACTCACTTGGGAGGAGACGATTTCGATGAAGTTATCATCAACTGGATGCTCTCTGAGTTCAAAAAACAAGAGGGAATTGACCTGAGCAAAGATAACATGGCTTTGCAAAGATTAAAAGATGCTGCCGAGAAAGCAAAAATCGAATTATCCGGAGTATCTTCTACAGAGATCAATCAGCCATTCATCACGATTGATGCTAACGGTCCTAAACACTTAGCTTTGACGCTAACTCGTGCCCAATTTGAAAATTTGGCCTCTTCTCTCATTGAGCGCACCAAACAACCTTGTGCTCAAGCTTTGAAAGATGCGAAATTATCTGCTTCAGACATCGATGATGTTCTTCTTGTTGGAGGGATGTCTAGAATGCCCGCAGTGCAGGCTGTTGTAAAAGAAATCTTTGGCAAAGAACCTAATAAGGGCGTTAATCCGGACGAAGTAGTAGCAATTGGCGCAGCTATTCAAGGAGGAGTCCTTGGAGGAGAAGTGAAGGATGTTCTTCTGCTTGATGTGATCCCTCTCTCCTTAGGGATTGAAACTCTAGGAGGAGTCATGACTCCCCTCGTAGAGAGAAATACAACGATCCCCACACAGAAAAAACAAATCTTCTCTACAGCAGCAGACAACCAACCAGCTGTAACCATCGTCGTTCTTCAAGGTGAGCGACCAATGGCGAAAGACAACAAAGAAATTGGACGGTTTGATTTAACAGATATTCCTCCAGCTCCTCGTGGTCACCCACAGATCGAAGTCACCTTCGATATTGATGCTAATGGAATTTTACACGTATCTGCTAAAGATGCTGCCAGCGGACGTGAGCAGAAAATCCGCATTGAAGCAAGCTCCGGATTGAACGAAGATGAAATTCAACAAATGATCCGTGATGCAGAGCTCCATAAAGAAGAAGATAAGAAACGAAAAGAAGCTTCTGATGTGAGAAATGAAGCGGATGGAATGATCTTTAGAGCCGAAAAAGCTATTAAAGATTATCAAGACAAGATTCCTGCAGATCTTGTTAAAGAAATCGAAGAGAAAATAGAGAAGGTACGTCAAGCTATGAAAGACGAAGCTTCCACGACAGCTATTAAGGCTGCTTCCGATGAGCTTAGCGCTCACATGCAAAAAATCGGAGAAGCTATGCAGGCTCAATCGGCATCTGCTGCTGCTGCAAACGCTCAGGGAGGACCTAATATTAACTCTGAAGATTTGAAAAAACATAGTTTCAGCACACGCCCTCCAGCAGGAGGAGACACGTCTTCTACAGATAACATTGAAGACGCGGATGTTGAAATTGTAGATAAACCTGAATAGGATCTCTGATCATATTTTTCTTAAACAAGAGCCTCCCATTTCTTAAAATGGGGGGCTCTTGCCCTCTAAAAAATTCTCTTTTTTTTTTAAATCCTACATTACACTTCTTTCTTAAGAGTAATTAATCCCTTTGTTCATGTATGCTAGTAGTACGTATCTTGACTGCTATAGCATAAACGTTTTTTCTAAGAGGCGTTATATCATTAAAACCCGGCTGCCCTACTACCCCTAACTTCAAGATGCAAAATATTTCTTGGTAGTTTGAGAAGCGAGACTGTACCGGCAGTACGACAGTAATGGAGTTTAGCTTGTGGGAAAAGCTAAAAACAAAAAGAAAGTTCTAAAAAATAAAAGACAGGTTTTGGTTCCTGGTATTTTATTCATTCATCCTAAAAAGGGATTTGGTTTTGTCACTCCAGATCAGCCAGAACTGTACCCTTTTGATATCTTTGTTCCAGCTAATGACCTAAAAGGCGCCTTAGATGGAGACCATGTTCTTGTCGCTCTCCCCTTCTCTCAACGTGGAGGAGAAAAAATAAAAGGAGTCATTCACAAAGTACTCGCTCGAGGGAAACAGGTCTTAGTAGGGACTGTCGTTTCTCTTATCAGTCCGACCTTAGCCTTGGTTTATGTGAATGCCATAAGTCCAGAGAGTCCTGTGAAAGCAGAACTTCTCCCTAAAAGGACTTACAAGACCGGCGATCGTTTACTACTAAAAACTCCTGTGTGGAAAGAGAATTACCCAAGTAAAGAGCCTCCTCCTTTGGTGATGTTAGAATTCATGGGGAATATCTCTAATGCTAAAACCGATTTTCCTGTGATTAAGGCCGAATTTTCGATCACAGAAGAATTCCCCGAGGCCGTTATTCAAGAAGCTGGCCAGTTTTTACAAAAACACATTACACAGGCCCTACACTCCAGAAAAGATCTCCGGGATCTTTTGTGTTTTACCATAGACTCTTCTTCAGCTAAAGACTTCGACGATGCAGTCTCGCTGACCTACGATCAAGAGGGAAACTATATTCTTGGGGTCCATATTGCCGACGTCTCCCACTATGTTACCCCAAACTCGGCTTTAGATAAGGAAGCCTCAAAACGCTGCAATTCGATCTATTTCCCTGGAAAAGTCATTCCTATGCTGCCTTCGGCTCTTTCCGACAACTTATGCAGCTTAAAACCCAATGTAGATCGTTTAGCAGTATCTGTTTTCATGACCTTTTCCAAAGAAGGATTGCTTTCAGATTACAGAATTTTACGTAGTGTCATTCGCAGTAAATACCGTATGACCTACGATGAAGTAGATGCGATTATTGAAAAAAAATTACCCCATCCCATCTCTAAAACTATTTTAGAAATGGACAAATTGAGCCGTATTTTTGCGGATATCCGCGAGCAACGTGGATGCATGCGTCTTGTACTTCCTTCTTTCACTATGTCTCTCGATAATCTACAAGAACCCGCGGCGCTTGTTGAAACCAAACAGACAGCTGCACACAAACTCATTGAAGAGTTCATGCTGAAAGCTAACGAAGTAATCGCCTATCATATTTCTCATCAGGGAGTCACTATGCCTTTCCGGATACATGAACCTCCGAATGAGGAAAGCCTCCTTACTTTTAGAGAAACCGCGAAAGCCTTAGGCTTCACGATCACGCAAACTCCTGCACAAGAACCAGATTATCAGTACTTGTTACACACAACTTCTGCAAACCACCCTCTGGAACCTATTTTGCATTCTCAGTTTGTGCGAAGTATGAAGACCGCATCGTATTCTACGGAGAATAAAGGACATTACGGACTTTGTTTGGATTACTATACCCATTTCACTAGTCCTATTCGTCGATATGTGGATCTGATTGTTCACAGACTCCTATTTCACCCTCTTTCTGTGGAAGAAAACCATCTTGAACAAATTGTTCGTGCATGTTCATCACAAGAACGTGTTGCCGCAAAAGCTGAGGGAGCGTTTATAAATATGAAAAAGGCTCGCTTTTTGAAAAAGTTTTTTGAAGAGCAACCCGCCACCCTTTATAA
>SAMEA3663006__coassemble_198_pt1 | contig 93193 bp, 74 predicted proteins | sample SAMEA3663006__metabat2_low_PE_018 | metagenome-assembled genome bin SAMEA3663006 (sample SAMEA3663006) | pig gut metagenome | biome: pig gut; feature: pig-associated habitat; material: faeces | place: France | collected 2012 | reverse complement strand
TCCGACACCGACTTAAGCCTTTCTAAAATTCAAGCACTTCCAAGAGAGTTAAAAAGATATGGGTTGTGAAGAAAAACTTTCCGGTATTTTGGAGCTCATCCTGCCAGAAGATCCCCTATCCGATCAAATAGCATATGCTTTTCTAAGGGTCCCTTATAAAAATTCACTCGTTACCATTTGTGGAAATCACTCCCTTTCTCTCTTTAAAATCGGCTCTTCTGTTGATTTAACTGGTCACTGGAGCGTAGATGCTAGCGGAGCTTTAGTATTTCGCTTTACTGCCGCTACAACGTACAATCCTGCTTCAGCAATTATGGCTTATCTTACCGCGCAAATTAAAGGCGTTGGACCCAAACTTGCTCAAAAAATTGTCTCGACTTTTGGGGAAGAGACGCTCTTTGTACTAGATTCCAGTCCTTCTAAACTTGTAGAAGTGGATGGAATCTCCCCTACCCGATGTGAGGATTTTTCCAGACAACTCCAAGAACAAAAAGACCTGCGCAATGCCCTCTTATTTCTGCAACGGCATGGAATTGCTATTCACTATGGCTTACGCTTGTACAAAAAATACCAAAACCAAACTATTGATAAAGTCTGTCAAGATCCTTTTCTTCTTGCCAAAGAAATGTACGGCGTAGGGTTTAAAACTGCCGATCTTATTGCAACATGTCTAGGAGTACCTTTAAATTCCCCAAATCGTATCGTTGCTGGAATTCAGTACTCTTTGGATGAGCTACAAGAGGAGGGTCACACCTGCTATCCTCTTAATGAGTTTATTGTTCTTGTTGAAAAATTACTGAATGAAGATACCCCTGAAAAAATTGTTCGTAAGGAGGAAATCCGCACACAAATTCATTTCCTTGCCCGCCAAAAAGCTGTTTATGTCAAAGAACTGGAGCAAGATTCCTATATTTGGTCCCGGCAACTTTTTCTTGCCGAACAGCAAATCGCTATAGACATCCGGAGACTTTTGTTTTCCTCGAAACGCATACGATCGATCAATACCCAAGAGGCCATTCTTGAAGTAGAAAATCTTTTAGATTTGAAGCTAGAAGAGAAACAAAAAGAAGCTCTCCACGCTAGTTCTTCCCAAAAAATTCATATTATATCCGGAGGGCCGGGAACAGGGAAAAGTACCATTACTCGGGCAATCCTCTCCATTTTTGAAAAGATCTCTTCTCCTAAAAAGATTATCCTAGCAGCTCCCACCGGGAAAGCTGCGAAGCGTATGACGGAAATCACAGGAAAACGTACTCAAACCATCCACTCTCTTCTCCAATATGATTTTAAGACTTTATCTTTTCGTAAAAATCATGCAGACCCCATTGATTGCGATCTCGTGATCGTTGATGAATCAGGAATGATTGATACTATTCTCCTTCAAAGATTTCTTGCCGCACTACCCGATCACGCTATTCTTATTCTTATTGGAGATGTGCACCAGCTTCCGAGTGTAGGCCCTGGCAATGTCCTGAAAGACCTGATTCTTTCTCACCATATTGAAGTGACCTACCTGACCAAAATCTTCCGTCAGTTGCAAAACTCGAACATCATTACCAATGCGCATAAAGTCAATCAAGGAGAATTCCCAATTCTTAATAGCTCTTGCGGGAAAAAAGATTTTTTATTTTTTCAAAAGGAGGACCCAGAAGACGCTATCAAGCACATCATTCATCTTGTTTCTGATTTTGTTCCGAAGAAATTTGGTATCTTTACAAAAGACATTCAGGTTTTAGCCCCCATGAAAAAGGGTGTATTAGGCATACGGAATCTAAATAGGGAATTAAAAGCCGCTCTCAACCCGAACAAACCCTTTATTCAAGGGAAATTTCATTCTTTTTCTACGGGAGATCGCGTGATGCAAACACGCAATAACTATAATAAAGAGGTTTTTAATGGCGATATCGGATACATCGCCTCTATAGATCTTTCTAAAAAAAGCTTAGTAGCTTGTGTTGACGGTCGCTATATTGGTTATTCACAGACAGAACTGAATGACCTAACACCGGCCTATGCGACTTCCATACATAAATACCAAGGAAGTGAGACCGCGTGCATCATTGTCCCTATTCACACTTCACATTACGTTATGCTGTATAGAAATCTTCTGTATACGGCAATCACTAGAGGAAAAAAACTGGTTATTCTCGTCGGGACAAAGAAAGCTGTTGCTATTGCTGTCCGCAATGATAAAGTACAGCATCGGTGCACTGGGCTACAACAAGCTATGCATGCTCTTCTCAGCAAGCCTCAGCCTTTCTCGTCCTATACGATTGGTTACCCATCTCTGAGGCCCCTAAAAGAAGGACTCTAATAAATAGAATCCTTCTTCCTAAAAAAAATCTGACGAAAACTACTCGACTATAGTGAATAACAGCTCTGGTTCTTTCAATGAGAAAGTTTCTTTTGAGTAATCGAAAAAGGCCTCTGTCCAAAGCGACTGCAGCCTATCTGGATCCTGAGAAGTTAAATCCAAAGAACGCGGGGAGATCATTTCCCATATTTTCAAAGCTGTTTCTGGCATAATAGGATAGGAGATAAGAGCCAGCAATTTTTGACAGTAACAAGCACAAAATAGAATTGCTTGTACTCGATTCCTATTCCCTTCTTTAGCAAGTTTCCAGGGAGCTTGATCATTAAAATACCCGTTCCCTAAAGCAGCCAACTCCATAAGCGTTGAGCTTGCTTTCCGCAAACTGTATTGTTGGTAGTGATTAGCAGCCTCTTTAACAAGAGCTTGCGCTTCAGCTATAAATTCCAAATCTTTTTGTTCTAGCTGAGGATTCGAAAGTTCTGTGCAGTCATTTTTCACCGCAAAAGCAAGAACACGATTCACAAAATTTCCGAATTTTCCTACGAGCTCAGAGTTGCATCGCGTTTTAAATTCCTGGAAAGAAAACTCACTATCCGAGGTTTCTGGAGCGATAGCAGCTAATACATAACGCAATTTATCCAAAGAATACGTTTCTAAAAACGCATCCATATCTATAAAATTGCCTTCGGATTTACTAAATTGGAACCCTTCCAAAAGCAAAAACTCGGAAGTCACTAAAGCATCGACCTTCTTATAAGGAATCGTCTGGCCCATTTCCATAGCCGGGAAAATCACTGCATGAAAAGAGGTATTATCTTTACCGATGAACTGAGTATAGGTCACTTGATCATCCAGCCAAAACTTTTTCCAAGCTTCAGGATCTCCAATAGATGCCGCCCAATCCATAGTTCCACTAATGTAGCCGATTGGAGCATCAAACCACACATAAAACACTTTATTCTCTAAACCAGGAACTGGGATTCCCCAAGACAAATCCCTAGTCACTGCCCGAGGACGTAAATTTTTAATGTAATCTACGACAAAATTACGCATATGAGGACGTAGATATATGTTCTCTACGAAGGCCAGTAATTCTTCCTTCATTCGTTCTAGATGTAAATAAGCGTGTTCTGTCTTTCGTAAAGTCAAAGCCCCGCCAGTTAATTTAGAACGTGGGTCTTTCAAATCTTTAGCCTCGTAATCAGCACCACACTGCTGGCATTCGTCTCCTCTAGCTCGATCAAAACCACACTTGGGACAAGTTCCTACAACATAACGGTCAGCAAGAAACTTTTCTTCTTCTTCGGAATAAAGCTGCTCTGTTATCTGATTTTCTATCACTCCCCTTTCCTGCAAGTTTCGATAAAAATCTTGAACGATAGCAGGGTGATGGGAATTGGTGGTTCTGGAAAAAAAATCTACAGAAATTCCGAGTTTATTAAAGGTATCTTTATGAAGTTTGTGATACATATCGACATACTCCTGATACCCCATGCCCGCTAATTCCGCATTCAAAGTAATGGCAATCCCGTATTCATCGGAACCGCAGATGTATAGCACTTCTTTTCCTAACAATCTTTGAAAACGAGCATAAACGTCTGCAGGCAAATAAGCGCCTGTAATATGTCCAAAATGGAGAGGGCCATTTGCATAGGGCAAAGCAGAAGTTATAAGAATACGGGACGGTTCCACTATTTCACATCACTCCAGTTGTACAGAGAAGGATCTTTTCTTCTGGAAATTCCAACACCTTGTTCTTTTCGTCTTTCGCCTGCTGCAGACAAGTTTCTTTCTCGATCATCCTTTTCCGCATATTCTGACTGAATTCCATAAAGATCCAGAAAGTTTAGCGCCTCTATCGCTACGTTGGAAGAACGTACATCACCTTTAGCAATTTTGTTTTTAGCTTGTTTAATTACATAATTAACCAAACTAAATGGGCTATCGAATAGCTTATTTAGTTTCTCATTGGTTAAACGCTCTTTTCTAGCCATGACTTATCCTATGTTCTTCAGCTATAAAAATACTTCTTAAAACTTGATATGCAGTGGTTAAATCATCATTAACAACGACGTAATCGAACTGGTTTACGGCAGCGATTTCTACAGCGCTATGCTCCAATCGCTCTTTTTTTTGGAGCTCTTGTTCCGAGTCTCTTGTATTTAAACGTCTTTCGAGTTCTTCTTGAGAAGGAGCCTGAATGAAAATAGCTACTGTGGGCATTTGCTTTTTCAAAGCTAAAGCGCCCTGTACATCAATCACCGCTATACAATGCTTCCCCTTTTGAAGAATGTTAGAAATCTCTGCTTTACTAGTTCCATAATAGGTCCCAAATAAAAAGACCCATTCTAGAAACCCATCGTTATCTAAAATTTCTCTAAACTCGTCTTCAGACATAAATACATAGTCCACACCATGCACTTCTCCTGGACGAGGAGAACGCGTGGTTGCAGACAATGTTTTTTCAAACGTAGAAGGAAATTCTCTTTTCAGCATATGAACCAAAGTGGTCTTCCCTGCTCCAGCAGGAGCGCTGATAGTAAAAAGTTTAGGAAGACATTGAACCCCGTCTTGAGAAAAAGGGGAAACAACTTTCACTGACATATTCCCTCTCGAATAGCTTCCTTTACAGGAGAGAAACTTTTTCTATGATGTATACAGGGGCCAAACTGCTTTAAAGCTTGTAAATGCGCTGCCGTCCCGTATCCCTTATGCTTATCGAATCCATATTCGGGGAACTCCGAATGAAGCTTCCGCATCAATTCGTCACGATACTCCTTAGCTAAGATAGATGCCGCAGCTATCGACACGGAGCGCGCATCTCCTTTTATAATTTTAAGACAGGAGATCTCATGAGGCAAAAACAACCCATCAACCAATAAAAAATCCGGGGTATTCTGCAATGAAGCTATGGCTTGAGTCATAGCTTCCTTTGTGGCCTCTAGAATATTGATTTCATCTATCCGCTCAACAGAGACAACACCGATTCCGCAGACGACTTCAGAATCCTCTAACAACAGCTCGTATAAATAGCGTCTCTGCTTAGGGGTTAATTTCTTGCTGTCATCAATACCTAAAAAAACCTTTCCTTTAGGTAAGATACAAGCTCCAGCAACGACAGGGCCCGCAAGGGGGCCTCTTCCAGCCTCATCCACGCCAGCAATTTGTGAGTATCCTTGCTTAATAGCCTGATTCTCAAAAATGCTTTTTTTTTCAAAAAGCAATGTCTGCTCAACGATCGATTTCATACACCAACAATCTCTTAACGTTGAGAATAGCAAAAAGAGGTTTATGCCGCCCTTCTGCTTTTACTACTTCTTAGCAGCCTTAGCACCAATAAGCTCTTTAACTTTAGCAGCTTTACCAGTTTTCCCTCTTAAATAGAAAAGACGAGCTCGCGATACTTTTCCACGCTTAACTACCTCAATACTTACTACTTTGGGGCTATTAAGCAAGAAGCTTTTTTCCATCCCTTCGCCATAAGCGACTCTATGAAGAGAAACAGTTTCTCCTGCACCACCGCCTTTACGAGCCATTACCGTTCCTTGGAACACCTGAACTCGTTCTTTGCCTCCTTCCGAAATGTTTGTTGCTACACGAATCGTGTCACCAACACAGAAATCAACGAGGTCAGCTCTACACTGCTCGTCTTGCAATTCTTTGATTAAGTTCCCCATTGTATTTCACCTAAAAACATTCTTTTTTCTTTATTTTTGTACGCAAGAGATAACCCAAATATGGCCATCTAAGTCAAAAACCTGCCTTAGAAGAAGATTTCCTGCCCCGCTTTCACCGAGTCGCCCACCCAGCATTTCCCACCTTTTTAAAAAGCGAGCAACAGCCTCTTCTGTTTCCAACTCTAAAAATACTTTGGTCGCGCCCCTTCTTTCATTTGTCTGCTGCAGATACAAACTGGTCTTTCCCAATACAGGCAAGCGATCGCCGTCTCCTAGTTCTTGCCCAAACACCCGAGAGTAGAACCTCCTAGCCTTTCGAAGATCCTGCACCTCTAGAATGATAGAAAAAGCCTGCAGAGCCCCTTCTTTTATCTCAGACTGTCCTTCGCGAACCTGCAAATCATTGCTATTCCCGTAAAAGTACTGCAAATACAGGTCTGGTCGACGCTCTTTCGTTCTCTCTAAACTGACCTGTTTTCTCCAGTCTGCAATTTTTTGATGGTCTCCGCAAAGAAGAACTTCAGGAACCTGTGCACCTTCAAAAACCCGCGGACGCGTGTAGTGAGGCCCTTTTAGCAATCCATCTTCAAGCGAATCACATTCCGCACTTTCCTGGTTTCCCAAAACTCCTGGGATGAAACGAGAGAGAGCATCTAGGAGCACCAATGCTGCCGCACAGCCATTGGTAAGAACGTAATCACCAATGCTGATCTCTTCATCTACTTCAGCAGCTAAAGCTCGCTCGTCAATCCCTTCATAATGCCCACACAACAAAAGCAAATGGGAGCACTGAGAGAGTTCTCGACACTTCTTTGCGGAAAGAAGCTGTCCTTGCGGAGAGAGATATACAACTCTGGTCCCCTCTTTCTTTATGTTCCTGATAGCCTGCACAACAGGTTCGGCCATCAAAAGCATTCCCTCTCCTCCATAAGGAGCATCGTCTACTTGCTTCCACTTCCCTAACCCGAACTCTCGAATATCACGTGAGCGAACAGATAAAACGCCCTGTTTAATAGCTCGGCCCAAAATAGTCGCTTGCAGTGGACTAGCAAAATAGTCTGGGAACAAAGAAAGAATATCTATCTCCATTCCTCTTATCCCTATTATTTAGCAGCCGCTTCTGCCCTTCTTGCTGCAAGACGTTGACGGTAGGCTCGTCTCTTTTGTCTAACAACCGCTCTGCGAGCATTTTTTTTAGCCATTATCTCAGCATAAACACCCGGAGCCCCTTGTTTCACCAAAGCTCCAGCTTTCTCAGTAAGCTCAGCTCCTTGATTCAGCCAATAAAAAATCCGTTCGCTCTTCAGCTGATAATTTTGCTCACTATGAGGATCATACCATCCTAACATCTCAATATATTTACCATCTCTAGGAGATTCCACATCAGCTAGTACTAATCTATATACAACATGGTTCTTTCGCCCTTGTTGTCTTAAACGAATTTTTAACGCCACAGATTCCCTCCAGACATTTTTTTTCTCATCTGTTCCATTTTTTCTCGGGTCATCCCCTTCAAAAATTTCTTGGATTGCATCATTTGCTTGCGAAACTGATTCACATCACCTAAGGTTAGGCCACAGCCCGCAGCGATTCTTTTCATCCGGCTCATATTCAACTCAACCAACTCCTTTCTTTCTTCAGGAGTCATAGAAAGAATAATCGCCTCATTTCTTTTCATTTGTTTCTCGGATTCTTCTAAATCCTTATCACTGGGCTTTGCGCCTCCAAAGCTTGGCATCATATTCATGATTTTACGCAAAGGCCCCAAACGACGAAAAGCTCGCATCTGTTTATGAAAATCTTCATAAGTAAATGTTGCTTTCGTCAATTTTTCTTCTAACTCTTTATGTTCCTCTTCAGAGATACACTCTCGCATCTTATCGACGAGACTTATAGTATCCCCCATTCCTAGGATACGCTCAGCCATCGACTGAGCATTAAAAAGACGTAGGTCCTTTATTTTTTCCCCACATCCTTCAAATTTAATCGGTTTATTGAGCAGAGACTTCACTGACAAAACAGCCCCAGCTCGAGCATCACCATCTGCCATGGATACAACAATGCCCGTCAACCCTAAGCGCTCATCAAAAGCTTTAGCAGCGACTACAGCATCCTGCCCCATGGCAGCATTCATAACAAATAAAGTTTCGGAGGGATTTGTTACACGAGCAATAGCGGCCAACTCATCCATCAACGCCTCATCCACATGAAGCCGTCCAGCTGTATCGACAATCAGCAAATCATAGTCCTGATTCCTTGCATACTGAACAGCTGCCGCTGCCATATCTACAGGCTCTTGCCCCTCCTTTTGGAGAAGATCTGCTCCTGTTTGCTCGATTAAGCCTTTCAATTGATCCACCGCTGAAAAGCGTTTCAAATCGCATGATACTACCAATACTTTTTTAGCCTTCTTTTCTCTAAGAACGTAATCGGCAAGCTTAGCACAGGTAGTCGTCTTCCCAGCTCCTTGTAATCCGCAAAACAAAATAACAGCAGGCCGCCCCTGCAACGACAAATCAGCTCGATCCGAAGCAAGCGAAGCTACAAGCTCCTCATGCAAACATTTCACAAACTGCTGTCCCGGGGACACCTGTTTCCAGACCTCTTCCCCCACAACTTTTTGCTTCACCTTGGCTATAAAATTTTTTACCGCCAGATAATGCACATCAGCGTCTAGAAGAGCTAACCGAACTTCTCTAATGGAATCAGAAATGCTCTCCTCTGTTACCCTCTTTGCTGCAAAAAGTGAGGAGAAAATACTAGATAGTTTTTGCGATAAAGAATTAATCATCTCTCGAAAAATCCAGAAATCTCCCCAGAGGATACAGCATCACTAGCTTGATTTTCAAGGAAAAAAAACCTATCTAATTGGGCATAATCTTTGAGCACCTGCCCCCGAATTCCTTTGGAGCAAAAAATTTGCTTTACGCTTTCCCCCTGAGTTGAGCCAATTTCTAACCATCCGACCCCTCCCGGAACTAAAATTTCACGAATATGCGCAGCTATGCGACGATAAAATTCCAGCCCAGAAACCCCTCCAACCAAAGCTTTCCAAGGTTCGTGACAACGCACTTCGGGATCAGATTCAAAAAACTCCTTGTAGGAAAGATAGGGGGGATTACAGACAAAAGCGTCTGCAGGAGCGCTGAAAGGCTCAAATAAATCTCCCAACAAAAAGTGCACAAGAAGACCATTTCTTTCGGCATTTGACCTGGCTACAGCTAAAGCTTTTGGGCAAACATCCGACAGCACAACATGCACATGAGGACAATGCTTCTTCACCGCCAAACCAATACATCCACTCCCACAACAAACATCATAAAAAATCTTTTTTTCTTTATGTGTTTGCAAATACTCAATAACCTTCTCTACAAAGACTTCGGTTTCTTGTCTTGGGATAAGAACCTCTGGCGAAACCTGTAATTCCACTCCTAAAAAACAAACTTTACCATGAATATATGCTGTAGGATAACGAGATCCCCGCTTCTTCACACACTTCCAATATGCCTCTTGCGCCTGATCCGACAAGCATCTTAAGCCATAGAGAATTCCTCTAGAAGGAACCCCTAGCAGATCCATCATAATATCCTCGGCTTCCCTTTGAGGAAACCGAACCCCTCGCGACTCCAGATACTCCGAAGCCTCTCTAATTAGCTTCTTCATGCCCAAACAATTGTCGATGTGCGTGAGAAACCAGAGCTGTGGTAATCACATCTAACTCCCCTTGCATCACCCGATCTAAATTATACAAAGTCAGACCAATTCGATGATCAGTCACGCGATTTTGAGGAAAATTATACGTTCGAATCCTCTCTGAGCGATCTCCACTACCTACCTGAGCAGAGCGCATCGCTGATGCCTCCTGCACACGCTTTTGCACCTCAGCATCCCGAATACGCGCCTTCAATACGCGCATAGCTTTCGCCTTATTTTTATGCTGGCTCCGCTCATCTTGACAGGTAACCACCACACCGGAAGGAACGTGGGTGATCCGAACAGCGGAATCAGTAACGTTCACATGCTGCCCCCCAGCTCCCGAAGAACGGAAGGTATCGATGCGTAAATCTTTTTCATCAATAAACACTTCCTCGTCATCTTCTGCTGGTTCGGGAAGAACAGCAACAGTCACCGCAGAAGTGTGCACCCTTCCCTGAGTTTCCGTTTCTGGGACCCTTTGGACGCGATGAGTCCCTGCTTCATTTTGCAAAAAAACGCTTTAATGCACCAGAAATTCCCATAACGTATTCTTTGTACCCCCCGAGATCTGATTCCGATGCAGAGAGCACCTCACACTGCCACCCTTTCATTGATGCATAGAGGTGATACATACGCACACAGTCTCCCACAAAAAGGGCAGCTTCATCCCCTCCTGTCCCTGCTCGCAACTCCATAATCACGCTTAAATCATCATCTGGATCCGGAGGAATAAGCAAATTTTCCAATTGCTTAGATAGTCGCTCTAAAGCCTCTTCTCCTCCCTGAATGCCCTCTTCCAGCATAGCCACCATTTCAGGATCTTTTTCTATGGACAAAGCTAGCTTGTCATCATGAAGTATTTTTTTTGCCGAGACAATCGCCTCATGAGCATTTTTAATTTCAGAAAGACGAGCATGCTCCTTACTTAAAGAGCTATACTCCTTGGGATTATTAAAGATATTGGGATCAGATATCTGCTTTTCAACTTCTTCGAGACGCTTTAAGCACTCTAAAATTTTTATTTCCATGAACGACTTCTTCCGCCTTTACTCTCGTGTCTTTCAAACAAAGACCAGAGTGTACATTGGCCACCAATTTTGGGAAACTTTAGACTTTGGCTTAACGCTTGTTCAAGCCTAGGAATTTGTTAAACAAAAAAGCGGGGTTTGCGCCCCGCTTTTTTACCAATTCAAAAATTTCTCACAGACATTATTTTTTCTTTTTAGCTGGAGACTTCTTTTTACTTTTTGAAAGAACTTCTTCTACAGCAGTTTCTGGTTTAGGAGCCACTTGTTTAACACCGCTGTACCGTTTCAAGAATTTATCAACACGTCCCTCAGCGTCCACAAGTTTCTTGCTTCCTGTGAAGAACGGATGCGAAGATGAGGAAACGCTGACATAACATACAGGGTACTCTTGTCCTTCAAAAACCTCGGTTTTATCTGTCTGATACGTAGACCCGCAAACAAATTTGTAACCGGTGGAAGAATCTACAAACAGAACTTGTCTATACTCAGGATGAGTGTTTTTTTTCATTTGACAACCCCAAAATCACTATCTTAGTATGTGAAAATCTCACATAGCAGAGAGGAGAGCATACCCGAACGTTTTATGAAAAAGCAAGAAAAAATGCACTCAGAGTTTCTTCTTAAACTTTTTATTTTTTTCTTTGCTTTCTTCTTTTTCTTGCCACCCGCAGAAGCTCATTCTCCCCGCCATTTGTCTGTTCAAGACAAAATTTTAACTTCTTGTTCCGGAGATTACGCCATTCTTAGTCGCGGATCTCAAAAATTTTTCTTTTTGGTTCGCCACAACTCTCCGGAAGCAACTTGGATTGAGATCTCTGAGTTTTCTTGTTTAACACAACAAGACAAAAAGCTTATCGAACAGTCTTCTTGGAAAGAAGCTTTCCATCAGTTACGCTCCCCAAAAAGCGTGTACCTTCTACAAATTGCTAGAAACAATTTTTCTATTTTTGTTCTCAAAAAAAACGAGTGGACGCATTCCCAGGAAAAAGATTCTTTACCCTTTTTTATCAAAATGCTTCGCCTTCCCCTATCTCCTGCTCCCGCTCATTTAATTAAGTATAAAGGGAAGACACACACACCCTGGTCTCCCCGAACATCTTTTGGTGGAGAAAACATTACTCTACCTTCTAGTGCTTGGGTTGCCGTTTGGCCCAAAGATTCGTCCTCTTTATCGGGAAAAAACATTCTTATGTACTTCTCTGATGATAAAAGATTAACCTTCCCGCTCTGGACGAGTATAGATACCCCTACTGGACCAGTCATCATCAAAACCATTGAACTAGGGCACCAAGCTTCTTCGCCACATCCAAAACTTCCAGATTTTTAGCTCTTTTTCGTGCTTTCATCTAAAACGGTTTCCATGTAGTTTCGAAAAAGCTTTTTGTGTAAGATGAACCTTGGCTTAAAGACCTCCGTATGAATCAAGTAGAGCTTGTTCTGAAAAAATTGGAAATTTTCGCAATAAGAGGCGAAGCGGGGGTCTTCCTATAACGTGAATACCATTAAATTCTCCTAATAACGAGCAATTACATGAGTCGCTTATATTCCTTGAATAAGAGTCGTCGCATTCTTCATTCCTCTTATAAACTGCTGAAAAGCAAGAAAATGCTCTCTTATCCAGACTCTCAAAAAGAATTGCTGGAAACCTTAAAATTGCTCGAAGAAGCCATTTTAGATCAAAATAGAGAAGATGCCTCTCTTTTCGCCAAGCGAGCTCAAGATATTCAAAAAAGATTCCCGCGCTCAAAAATACGCGCAACTTTTGATTTGATTTATGCCTTGACTTGTGCAGCTGTCCTAGCTTTTTTGATCCGTCAGTTCTGGTTTGAGCTATACGAGGTTCCCACCGGCTCTATGCGGCCTACGATTCTTGAACAAGACCGCATTCTTGTCTCTAAAACTACATTTGGACTCCGCTCACCTTTTAGCAATAAAAACTTTGGTTTTACACCAGACGCAATTACCCGAGGAGAGCTTGTTGTCTTTACTGTAGGAAATCTCCCTATCCCCAACGCAGACACCAAATATTTCGGAATCATTCCCGGGAAAAAACGATATATAAAACGATGTATGGGTAAACCAGGAGATACATTATATTTTTATGGAGGCAAAATTTATGGGATAGATCGCAATGGAACTCCCATCGCCCCTAAAAACACAGAAACCCTTTACCACGTCCCCTACATCTCTTTCGATGGCACTACAGAAATCTTCGTGCGTTCTGAGGGACAAACGGATGTAATTTTTAATCAATTCCATGCTCCTTGCGGCAAAATTTCCTTGCCTCAACAATCTCCTTATGGCCAATTTTTCTATAAGGATACTTGGCACAACGACACTCCCTGTGCTTTGAAAAATCCCCATGCCGAGCCTTTAAGCTATGCCGACCTTTTTGGCATGAAAAATTTTGCCATGGTACGCATTCTCACCAAAAAACAGGCAGCACTTACCCACGTCCTCTCTTCTCCTTTTGCAGACACCTATTTGGAGATCGCTCATACACCCAATGTCTCCTATCCTCATCCGCACTTACGGCCGTTCGAAACACAGCTGATTCCCACTATCGAACCGATGAAGACCTTGCTCCCCTTAAGAAAGGAGCACATCCACTTGATTCGTAATAACCTTACAACATCTCGGTTCTCTGTAATTGAAGGATACGCCTATAAATATCAACCAACACCTATTGACACTTCTGGCATAGCGAGAATGTTTGCCCTTCCCATGCCCAATGTTCCAGATGGCTGTTATGAGTTTTCTAAGGGAGATGTATTTAGTATTCATATGGGGGGCTTCCGAACGAAGCTGAAACAACCGCATCCTCTGACGCAGTTAAGCGATTCTCAGGTTATTGATTTATTCAATTGCGGGATTAGTTTTCACACCATCTATATTCCGAAAAACCCTCAATGTGCGCCTTTCCCAAATCGTTATGCCTTTTTCAATCAAGGCAACTTGTTTGTTATGGACTCTCCTGTTTTCATCGACAGCGATCCCTCCTTGCAAAAATTTATCTTAGCGGAGAAAGAAAAAGAGCTCCTATCTTCTGAAGAAAAACCTTATATCGCCTTCATTGATAGAGGCCCTCCTCCAGAATCTACAGAAGAGTTTGTTTCTTTTATCACTAACTTCGGACTTAAAATCCCAGAAGGCCATGTGCTTGTTTTAGGAGATAATTGCCCTATGAGCGCAGATAGCCGTGATTTCGGATTTGTCCCTGTAGAAAACCTTTTAGGATCTCCAATAGCTATTTTTTGGCCCATGAACCGGATAGGGTTGCTAGCTTCCAGCATTACCCCTTTAAGCTTGCCTGGATACCTTGTTAATGGACTCGCCCTGGGAGTGCTTATATATTTTATGGGAGTGTGGTACTACCGAAAGAACCATCGATTATTCCCATAACAACAACAAAAAAAAAGAGGTCTTGACCAAGACCTCTTTTACCATTCACGCCTCAACGCGAAATCACCTTTAGAGCTATTGAGACAGAGTGACCGTTGATGTCCCACTCTTCTCCTTCTTTATGATCAATCAAGGAAACCGAAGTGGTTAACGTCTCTTCACAAATGTACTCCTCGTGTCGTGAAAACGCCTCTTGAACAATTTTAGGAGCGTGTAAACGGATAGCAATGCGATCAGATACATGTAACTTCTCGTTTCTTCGCATGGTATTGATCTTATTGACGATTTCTCTAGCTATCCCTTCCAAGATCAGGAATGGGGTCAACTGACAATCCAAAACCGCTACAAAAGAGGAAGAGCTTCTAGCCACGAACCCTGGCGAGGATTCCCAAGAAACCGTAATGTCCTCTTTATCCAAAGAAATCGTTTCTTCTCCCAAAGAAAGGACCATTAGGCCTGTATGCACAAATGCTTGAATCTGCTCTTGTGAAAGTCCCGCTAAAGCTTTTTGAATTTCAGGGAGCCGATTCCCTACCTTCTTGCCTAAAGAACGGAAATTGGGTTTTACAAGAGTTGTTACATATTGCGGAGTTTCTGAACAAAAATGCACTTCCTTAACATTCAACTCCTCACCAATCAACGATTCTGCTTGAGTCAAGGATTCCAGTCGTTCTTTAGCCCCCACAATATACATATTTTGCAGCGGCTGACGAACTTTAAGCTTATGCTCTTTACGTAAAGAATGCCCTAAAGCAACAATCTCCCGAATATCGTTCATTTTTCTTTCTAAATCGGGCAGAATGTTTTCCAAAACAACATGCGGGAAATCGCACAGGTGCACAGATTCAGGATCTGTCTCCATCCGTAATTGCTGATACATATCCTCTGCCGTAAAAGGAATAAACGGAGCGATGACTTTAGAAAAAACTATTAACACTTCATAGAGAGTCGCAAAGGCTGCTCGACGGTCCGGAGAATCTTCTGCTTCCCAGAAACGTCGGCGAGATCGACGGATATACCAATTTGTTAAATCTTCAATAAAACCTACAAACGGACTTACTGCAGTATGTAAATCATATTGTGCCATACCTTCTCGAGTTTTCCCTACCACACTATACAGAGAAGAAAGAATCCAACGATCTATCTCAGCTAGCTCCAAATCTTGGGTTTTATTTGGGGAAAAACCATATAGCTCTGCATAAGTCTTATAAAAAGCCAAAGCATTAGACAGAGGTAAAAGCACCTGTTTAAGTACAGCCTCTACCCCTTTATCAGAAAATCGCAAATCTTCTGCTTTAACAACGACGCTATGTAGCAAATACAGACGCAAGGCGTCAGCGCCGTATGTATCCATGATCTTTTTAGGACTAGGATAATTATTCAAACGCTTAGACATTTTATTCCCATCTTCAGCGAGAATAATTCCATTCACAATCACATTCTTAAAAGCCGGTTGATCGAACAGAGCTGCGGCAATTACGGTTAACGTGTAAAACCATCCTCGAGTCTGATCGAGGCCTTCCGCAATAAAGTCGGCAGGGAAACGCCCTTCCGTTTCTTCAGCTCGTTCAAAAGGGTAGTGATTTTGAGCGTAAGGCATCGCTCCAGAATCAAACCAACAATCAAAAACATAGGGAACTCTACGGAAAACCTTTCCTTCTTTGCGAATGGTTATTTCATCAATAAAATGTCGATGTAAATCCTCCACCTTCTGGCCAGATAATTCTTCCAGTTCTTGGATGGACCCAACAACGAGTATATCTCCATCTTCACTACGCCAAATAGGAATTGGGGTTCCCCAGTAACGATTTCTACTAATCGCCCAATCACGAGCCCCCTCAAGCCATTTACCAAACCGCCCATGTTTGATATGCCCGGGAGTCCAATGAATGGCTTCATTAGCTTTCAGCATCTTACTTTTTACTTTTTCTACGGAAACAAACCAAGAATTGACCGCTTTGTAGATCAAAGGAGAGTCTGTTCTCCAACAAAATGGATAACGGTGGCGAATGGTTCCTTGATAGAATACAGCGTTTTCACTCTTCAAGCGCCGTATGATTCCCTTATCCGCAGATTTAATGTATTCCCCTACGAAATCCGTTACTTTTTCAGTGTAACATCCTTGATTATCGACAGGACACACCAACGGAACGTTATGCTCCTGACAAACACAAAAATCTGATTCTCCAAAAGCTGGGGCCATGTGAACAATCCCTGTCCCCTCACTTTCTTCAATAAAGTCGGCAGGAAGAATTCGAAAAGCTCCCCGCTCTTGTTCCTCCTGAAAATAAGAAAATAGAGGACGATAGCTTTTCCCAACAAGACTATCCCCCGACAGTTGTCCTATCCATTCATAGGACTCTCGATCAGGGAACCAACGAGCTAAACTCTCTTGCCCAAGAACGTACTCCTCTCCCGATCTCTTGTCTCGAATATGAGCATAGGTAAGCTTAGGGTGCACGGCTAAAGCCATATTTGAAACAAGCGTCCAGGGAGTAGTTGTCCATGCCAAAAGAATCGTTGGCTCATCTTGCAAAGCAAACTTTACAACAACGGAAGGATCATCTACCTCTTTATAGTTCTGCCCAGCTTCAAAATTAGATAGCGGGGTTCCTAGTTTAGTGGAAAAAGGAACAACCTTTGTTCCTTCATACACCAACCCCTGGCGATAAAGAGACTGGAAGACCCACCAAACGCTCTCCATAAAAGTGGGGTCCATAGTCTTCCATGTTGCAGAAAAATCTACCCATCGTCCAATTCTATCTACAAAATATTTCCACTCATCAACATATCGGAAAACGATTTTACGGCACTCTTCATTGAAGTTAGCTATACCAAAGTGCTCAATAGCTCCAGGTTCAATTAAGCCTAAGGATTTTTCTACCTCATACTCAACAGGAACCCCGTGACAGTCCCAGCCAAAACGCCGAGGTACATAATGCCCATCCATAGTAGCATAACGACATACGACATCTTTCATCGTACTAGCCAATAGATGTCCATAATGAGGCAAGCCCGTAGCAAATGGAGGCCCATCATAAAAAGAGAAAGTTGGCCCACCCTCTCGATTTTTTAACGTTTTCTGAAAAATATCTTGCTCTTTCCAAAAAGCTAAAATTTTTTCTTCTTTGGCAGAAAAACTAACCTTATCTTCGTTATCCATTCTTCGATTATTCACTCTGGTTTTGATCCTGTAGAAAACAGTGTTTTCCTGCTCACAAAGTTTGCAGTTTAACCGCTTCCCGAAATCGTTTTTTTCTTAACCAATGGATTATGATAGATTCCTCTTTTAAACCGTTAATTAAAATATACTTCTCGATAACGCTAAAGAGCTCTCTCCTTCCACTTACAAAAAAGGCTTATACTTTCCTGAAAAGCTCCTTCCCCCTTCTATTACTAAACACTATTTTTTTTAGTTGAATAGGTTACAGAAAATCGCATCAAAACAACATTGCGGAAAAGCCCTAGAACCCTTACAATCCTGGCCGCAGGGGGTGTAAAGGTTTCGACTTAGAAATGAAGCGTTAATTGCATGCGGAGGGCGTTGGCTGGCCTCCTAAAAAGCCGACAAAACAATAAATGCCGAACCTAAGGCTGAATGCGAAATTATCAGCTTCGCTGATCTCGAAGATCTCAGAGTTGCTGCTTAATTAGCAAAGTTGTTACCTAAATACAGGTAACCCGGTGTTCGCGAGCTCCACCAGAGGTTTTCGAAACACCGTCATGTATCTGGTTAGAATTAGGATCTTTTAATTCTCGAGGAAACTAATTCGAAATTTAATGAGAGTCGTTGGTCTCCATAGAGGTTTCTAGCTGAGGAGGCTCAATGTATATTATCTAGAAACTAAGCATGTAGAAGTTAGCGGGGAGTTTGCTAAGGACGAGAGTTCGACTCTCTCCACCTCCATAGGTCTCTTCCTCTGTTTTAGCTTAACAAGGAGCCTTGGATCTTCGTGTCCTCCCAAACAACGAGTCCACCAAGGAACCCGGGAAGCAGCACAGAGAAAGGGACCGTTTTTTTAATTTCTTTACACAAGCTATTAGATCGTGTTTTATCCTTATTTCTGCTAAAATATTTCTTTTGCTTTTAGCAGTTTTTCCTTTCGAATCCCACTTCTCTTTCTTTGTAGCTCCAAGAGCTAGAAGCTTAATATTTTTAGGGAGATATTACTCGTGTATATTTTTTCTGGTCATTTCTTTTTTATGCAGCACGCCCATGGCTCAGACACCTTTCCTGCATGGGATTGCTTACAGCGTAACTATCTTCGTCGCGGCTTAATCACATCTTGCTGTAGCTATGTCCCTGTTTTAAGTACCGCTGTAGGGCTACGCACTCTGTACAACATGCGTAAATTAAAGAAAGAGCTAACAGAGCGAACAGGAGGGTTTCTCTGCAAAAACGATCCTAACGTCCCCTGTACTTGGTTTCCTTGCTCAATTATTAGAAAAGAGTGGCCCAAAGCTCAGGCAACGGCCGTACAAGAAGTTTTGGGAATTAAGGCGCTTGTTTGCCTCGGAGCTCTTCTTTTGAAGATCTTTCGAGCTGTAAGAGCTTTTTTCTACAGAACCTTTTGCACCAATTCCCCTGTTACTCCAAGCGCTTGCACCCCCGCAAACACCTTAGGATGCCCCAGCCCCTCTCAAACACCTGTGTACGAAACCCCAAGTGGCTATTAAAACTTTCTAAAAAAGCTTGCCCACTAGAGTAAGACTTGCTTCCAATTAAGCACCATCTTTGATAGCCAAAACAATATAGGCTGGGAAGGCAAAATGGTTGTTAGGTCTGGAAACGCACTCTAAAACTACACGTTTTCCTAGCCATTTGCTTAGATCAATATTTGTGGCATAGACAAAAGCCAGCACATTCTCCCCGTCTTTCAAAAGATAATCTCCGGGATTATTTTTAACGACATGAGGATACACCTCGAGCTCTCCAGTCAGGACACGTTTTTTCCTCTGCTCATCCCTATAAAAAGATTCCATGGTCAGCCCAGCTCGACTCTCTTCTGGCTGAAGGCTCACCCAAATCTCATACAAAGATCGCTCAAGACTCTCTCTACCTTCTAAGACGGGAGACGTCTTCACACACTCTTTTTTACGAATGTAATGAGACAACAACGACCCCTTTACAGAGCCCAAATCTTGAATAGGATCTGCCGCAACAGGCGGAGTGTCTGAGACCTTCGCCTCCTCAACGGCTGTCAATACCGGAACCTCTAAAGAAGAGGAGGCTATTGCCTCTTCTACAATTTTATGTTGCGCTTCCTGCGGCTTCTGAACATTCTTTTCTAGGGATTTAGCGAGAAAAGCCTCCTGCACTCTTTCCAAGGCCTTTTGCACCATAGGCTGCAACCCCGGAACATCTTTAAACTCTTCTGCCTGAGCCAGATTCATTTTTTTATAGATAGCATCCAAATCAATATCTTCTACCTTTTTTTGTAGCTCAGCACTAGCAAAATTCATGGCAGAATCTAATAAATCTAAAGCGAGTTTTTTCTGTCCCTCTTTTTGATTATACAGTTCTAAGGCGCCTACATTTTTGACAAAATTTTTAGCCACATAAAAGACGCACTGTTTTGGGAGAGCTATTTCCAGCCATTTTCCCTGAGCAGCACCCAAGGTTTCCACACTAGTCCCCTTAGATAATCTTGCTAGAATAGGAGCCGAGGTCGATGGTTCCAAACGAACGTTGACCTTTTCCCCTTCGATGACATTATCTAAAACGAATGTTCGAAATACATAACCCCGCATCCCTTCAGGGGCAGCCACTACATAATAATCTTTACTTTCTCCTAAAACAGCCAGATAGTCGCCTTTAGATAACTCCTTAATGATAAAACTATCCGTGTGTGGAGCCAGACGCAATCGCACACGATTTCCTTTAATTTCTCCTGTAAACGGAGAAAAAGCCGCTTTATCATTAACTGAAGCATCAACTTTCGCACTGGAAAAATCCGCAGCACACAAGCAGGTGTTTGCCCCACAAGAAAGGGCGAAAATGAGCATAGAAATAGACAACGTTCGCACGAAAAAAACTCCTGCAATTCGCTAAAACCCAAGCCTCTATCGAGACATTCGCAGCCCTAGAAGACGCAACCTCCAGAGAGGGGGATTATCATTGACTTAAAAGAAAAAGTCAACCGCGACTATCGGTCCTTACCCCAAGAGCTCCAGTCCATACCAGCCTATCTTTACGTATAAAGAACAGCTTTCACGTGTTCACAATAGGGCTGTCCACAGGTACACCCGATCGGCGTTCCCAAATACACATTAAACTGCTCTTCAGGATTCAAAGGATCTGTGACGGTGTACATTTTTTCTCCGCTTTGAGCAATGTCCCAAGAACGAAAAGTTAAATCCTCTTCCGAAACCACACTGTCTTCTTCCTCTCCAGCGGCTCGACCAATTTGACAATGCAAACAATTGCAATGAGGCTCAGGCTTAGCTAAAACAGAGGTAGCCCCCAAGGATAAAGAGCGCAACACTTGCGCCAACTTCTCTAAAAGATCGGCAGGAAGATCAGGATAATCTTTGTGTTCCGGAGAGTGTTGCAATAACAAATCAATAGACCCTGCCCCACCTAAAAGCATGGACACCAAGCCTTTTTGAGAAAAAACTTGTACCTCACACCCTTTAGCCACTTGTTGAATGGCGCCTAACAAAGACCCTATTTTCTCCTCTTCCTTATTTTTCTGAGGACATGTTGATTCCAGATAGAGCAAATGCTCTTGGAAAGCCTCATCGATAATCGCTTGCTTAAGATTAGGAATAGAAACTGTCTCTCCGTCAATCAGATGAAGCTTTAAGGTAGCGCACCCTTCTGTGCCCCCGTCATAGGACTCTATGAAAGCCACTTGACTCCATCGAGCTGAAACATAAGGGGGGATACAAATGAATTGATCATTAATTTTGACCTTCATAACAACCTCCAACAGAAGGACTCGCTTTCTCCGGCATTGTAGTTAAGGGAGGCATTTTTGACAAACAGATTAGCAGATAAGCCTCCCGATTGCTAAAAACTTACATCCTCCCCCTCGAACAAAGACATGTTTTAATTTTGCTTAATATGGTACACATCGAAGCAGCTTCCCTCTTATCCTCGAGTAAATTAGGAACTTGCAATGAAAAAAACCTCCGTTATTGACACCAGTGTTTTTATTTACGATCCAGAGGCCCTCTCCTCTTTATCTAACACTCGTATCATTATCCCTTTTACAGTAATCGAAGAGTTAGAGTCTTGCGCCAAATTTCGTGATGAATCTGGAAAAAACGCTTCTCGAGCATTAGGAAACATTCGTCTGCTATTGGAACAATCAGACAAATCCGCTACAGGCCAGATTTTTTTAAAAAACGGCAGCGAGTTATGCATTGAGGTTTCTCCTTTAGCAAATTTTTCCACCAATGAAAAACCTAAAAAACACCTCACTCTAGAATTATTACAAATCATTTCCCAACGAGAACCCGTAATTTTCGTAACCAAAAGTCTTAGCCGAAGGGTGTACGCAGAGGCTTTAGGTATTGAGGCTAAAGACTACGAAAACAAATGCGTCTCCTTCCGCTCTCTCTATCGCGGCCACAGAAGACTTAAGGTATCGAACAGCTCTATAGAATATTTTTACAAAGACGGCTCGATAGCCTTCCCCTCAGATCTTACTCCCTTACCCTCCCCCAACGAATACTTCTTCCTTTCAGGAGACGACGAAAACCACTCTGCCCTCGGTCGTTATAGCCCTAAAGACAATAAAATCATTGCTCTAAAACCCCTTCCAGAGAAAATTTGGGGAGTGAGTCCTCTAAATAGAGAGCAACGCTGCGCGCTAGATCTACTACTAAGGGATGACATCAAACTCGTCACCTTGATGGGACAGGCTGGGTCCGGCAAAACAGTCCTGGCTTTAGCCGCCGCTATGTATCAAGTTTTTGACAAGCCTAAATATAACAAACTTCTGGTTAGCAGACCCATTATTCCAATGGGGAAAGACATCGGATTTCTTCCTGGAATAAAAGAAGAAAAGTTGATGCACTGGATGCAACCCATTTATGATAATATGGAGTTTCTGTTCGACGCTAATAATATGGGAGACTTTGCAGAAACCCTGCAAAGTTTGATGGAGACCAAAAAGCTAGAGATGGAAGCGCTCACCTATATCCGAGGACGCTCCTTACCCAAAGTATTCATGATCATTGATGAAGCACAAAACCTCACTCCACACGAAATCAAAACTATTATCTCGCGAGCAGGGAAAGGCACAAAAATTGTTTTAACAGGAGACCCTACTCAGATAGACAGCTTGTATTTCGACGAAAACTCCAATGGTCTTACCTATCTTGTGGGAAAATTTCATCATTTATCTCTATATGGACACATGTTCATGACTCGAACAGAACGTTCTGAGCTTGCTGCCGCAGCTGCAACCATTCTTTGATCCTCTTCCTTCGCCTCTTCAGCAATCATCTGGTACAAAGCTCTTACAAGAGCTTTGTATTCCTAATCACAACTAATAAATAGAGGGAAAATCCGTTTTTCCCCTAAACACCCGATAAATATAGATCGTGTAAGCAATAACAAAAGGAAGAGCTATTAAAACGATCTTAATGAGATGTTGCAAGGCCCCCGGTTCTACAGCTGAATTAAAAATCGTTAAGGTATAACGGTTATCTACAGAAGACACGAGTAAGTTAGGGAAAAGCAACACGTTATAAGCCAGTATGGGGAACAGTAAATTGATACAAGAAAAAACAAATGCTTTGCCATACTTAGCAGCTGTCACAGCCATTTTTGCTGCATAGCAACAAGAAAGTGTTGCTAAAGCCAGCAAAATCAATACCGGATAAGCAGGGATACCCGAACCACCTCCAACACGACAACAAACTCCGACAGCCTGAGGCAAATCTAAAATTGTTGCAATGAGCAAGCTGATATACAAAACTAGATAACCCGATAAAACATAAGAAAACCGATTTCTTAGGCGAAGTTGCAAACCTTCTCCTGTTTTCATCAAAGCGAAACTAATCCCATGCAAAGCAAAAGCAGCGACTACAAATAGTCCGCATAATACGGGATAGGGTCGTAAAAAGAGCTTCCAGGACAAAGCACTATAAGAAGTATCCGGAGCTATTGGCAGCCCAAGCAATAGATTCCCAGCTAAAGTTCCTAAAAAAAAGCTAATCGACATCCCTGAAGCAGAAAAAAGAATATCCCAAAAACATCTCCAGCGACGAGACTCTGCTTTACTTCGAAATTCTAAAGAGCAGCCTCGAAATATATACAGCATAACCATAGTCCAGATGGGCATATAGAAGATGGACAACAAGGTACCATAGGCTGACGGGAAACCTGCAAATAAACCTGCAAACATGATCACGAGCCACACTTCATTCCCGTCCCAAACAGGGCCTATTGAGTTTAAAAGCCATCGACGCTCCTTCTCTTCTTTAGAAAGGAAATAGATTGTGCTTAATCCTAAATCAAAGCCCTCCCCTAAAGCGTAAGCAAACACAGCGATACAAAGAATTGCGTACCAAATAACAGGAAGCATCATTGTTAAAGAAATTTCCATAATGAATGCCCTCACAAATCTCTTTCTATAAGATCTTTTTCATCAGGTCCCTCGCCAATTTTTTTCAAAAGAAGCGAAACGAAAAGACTCAATAAACAGATAAAAACGATTGAAAACAGAATTAAAGACTGCCAAATTTGTCCAGAATGAACGATAGGTGACGTTGCATCTTTAGTTTTTAACAAACCATAAACGACCCAAGGCTGACGGCCTACTTCTGTAGAGATCCAGCCGATTTCGTTACACAACTCAGGACATAATACAGAAAGCGAAAGTATCCATAAAATTCCCTTCCTACACCCCCAAGTTTTCTTCTTGTGCACAGCAAAAGCTATCAAAGCTAAAAGGAGCATAACTCCCCATAACATGACCATTAAGTGATACGTTTGAAAAACAAAAGCCACATTTGGCCACTCATCTTTAGGAAACTGGTCTAGGCCTTTAACGGGAGTTTTCGCATTTCGATGAACCAAAAGAGATAATCCGGAAGGAATTGGAATGCCAATAACGCGCTCGTTTTTCATATCAACAACTCCGAACAAGTAGATCGGCGTATGTTCTTGAGTTTTAAAAACTCCTTCAAAAGCAGCAAGTTTTGCGGGCTGATGCTTAGCAACTCCTCGCGCTGTGACATCTGCCGACCAAAGCTGTAACATCAAAACAATCAAAGCTGTAAATACACCCAGCTTCAATCCTTTTTCCGCGAACTCTGTATGACGCTTTTTGCGCAGATAATGAGCGCTTACCGATAAAACAAGAAATATTCCTGATAACCAAGCCCCAAGGACAACATGCGTGAAACGCTGCAAAGCAGAAGGAGATAATACCGCAGACCAAAAAGAAGTCATTTGGGGAACCAAAACTCCATTATGCATAACCATTTCATAACCAGCAGGAGTCTGCATCCAAGAATTTGCACAAACAATCCAAAAAGCGCTCATATGCGCCCCTAAAGCTACCATACAAGCTGCGAAAAAATGCATTTTCTTGGACACCTTATGTCGACCGAATAACAAGACTCCTAGAAAGCCTGATTCCAAGAAAAAAGCAAACATGCCTTCGCTTCCTAAGAACATTCCAAAGATATTCCCTGTATATTCTGCAAATCGAGACCAATTGGCTCCGAAAGAAAAAATTTGCATGATTCCAGTAACAACCCCAACCACAAAAGTTAGGGTGAAAATTTTAATCCAAAACCAAGTCAATTGGTTATAAATGTTTTTTTTCGTAAACAGGTAGAGCCCTTCCATAAGCACTATCATCATGCTTAATCCTAAACTAATAGGAACAAAGAGATAGTGAAACCCAATAAACAACGCAAATTGCACTCTCGCCAATATCTCAGCACTCATACTTGGCTCCCCAAATCAAACACTACTTGCATTCTCCGTAGTTATATACTATGCGCGTTTCCCTGTCATTAGTTGTTAAAGTCGTCCTTTTCCACAAAATACTTTGCCATTAACCCTCTTCCAGCTAAACTGGGGATGAGTCCTCTCCCTAGGGGGTTCTTGAAAACCTTCCTTGGGCTCGGTTCGCTTTTCGCTTATGATAAGTTTCGGGGATTTTGCAGAATTTCTTGTTCTGTTGAAAAATAATGAAAACACTTCAACTGCTAGGGTTATCTTAATAGATGTTCGTAGGTATAATGTATTACGCCACACCTCTGTTGGAGATAGCTTTAATCTGGGTGGTCCTCAATTACTTACTAAAGTTTTTCTGGGGAACAGCAGCTATGGACTTAGTCTTTGGTCTGCTCTCTTTCCTTTGTCTATTTGTTCTTGCCGAAAAGCTTCATCTCCCTGTTATTCGCAATCTGATGCTCCATGTAGTCAATATTGCGGCAATCGTGGTGTTTATTATCTTTCAACCAGAAATTCGTCTTGCGCTCTCTAGGGTACGCTTACGCAGAGGAAAATTCGTAATCAACCTGCAAGACGAATTTATTGATCATTTTACGGCCTGCGTTTATCGCATGGCCGAACGACAAATAGGAGCTCTTATCGTACTGGAGAACGAGCGTCTCTTAAATGAGCTGCTGAATCTCTCTGCTGTAAAAATCAATGCGGACTTTTCTGAAGAACTACTTGAAGCCATCTTTGAACCATCCTCCCATTTACATGACGGCGCTGTTCTGATGAAAGGAGAAACGATCTCCTTCGCACGAGTGATTCTCCCTCTTGCCCATGATACCACACAACTCTCACGCTCCATGGGGACTCGCCATCGAGCAGCACTGGGTGCTAGTCAACGCACCGATGCTCTCGTAGTTGTTGTGTCGGAAGAGACCGGAGCAGTCTCTTTAGCCCGAGATGGGATCTTAACTCGCGGAGTGAAAATGGATAGATTTAAAGCCATTTTACGAAGTATTCTAACTCGCAATGAACGAAAGACAAACCCTATTATCTCCTGGATGCGTAAAAAATGATCAATTTCGTCTCTTGGGTTTCTCGTAACTGGCTCCAAAAGCTAGTTTCTTTGGGCTTTGCCATTATCATTTGGGCATTAGCTAACCAGTCCATTACGGTAACAAGAACCTTTCATAATATTCCGGTACGTGTAATTGATCTAACTCCAGAGCAAACAGTTATTGGTTTGCAAGCCAATGGTTTATTGAAGAAAAAAGTAGCCATGATGATAACCGGGAATAAATCGGTTATCGAAAAACTTCGCCCTACGAACCTTGAGATTGTTATTAGTGCTAAAGGAAGAACAGAAAGTTGGATAGAAACAATAAACCCATATAATTTGGTTTGTTTGGATTCAGACATTCACCTACGCAAAAATATCAAAAGTGTAACGTCGGAAGATATTTTCATTCGTCTAACTCAGTTCGTGACAGAGGATATCTCTGTCACAATTACGAAACCTATAGGGCGAGCTCCGAAAGGATATGAATACCTTGATGTTTGGCCAAAGTACTTAGTGCAAAAAGTAAGCGGTCCTAAGGAATACGTTTCTTCTTTAAAGGATCACGGATTAGAGCTGACTTTTAATCTCAATAAGGTTTCTTTCGAAGAGCTAGACCGCAGTCGTCTAGCTCAAGGGAATCTTGATGAGGTCGTCTATCCTGTTCCTGAAGATTGGAAAAAAGTGTTTATTCCCTTTGATAATAGCTATGTGGAATTAAACGATCCGCAAGCGGATTTTTTACGACTTCTTTTCTTAAAACAAGAATTTATTCCCTTGAATATCAATCTTCCTGTTCTTCTATTTTTCCCTGTAGAAAACAGCCAGTTTGTAAATCCTCAAAATTATTATCTCGAACAGAATGCCCCCTTGGTCTTGAACCATGGAATTTATCAAATGGACCTCCCTCTTTACGTAAAAGACGTCAGCCATCTATTCCTGGATGTGGTAAAAAATAATATGGCGCTTACCATCATTATGGAGCCTCCTATAAAATCTCAAAAAGAACACTTCATCCATTGGGCTGTAGAATTTTTAGACGAAAAAACTTTAGAAGATACTTTTGTTCAAGCGGTCATTGCGCAAGATCGCGAAACCAATAAACACATGATCCTTGACGAGGCAGGAATCCGGCACCGCTTTAGAGAATACTTGCGGAAACTTACACTATTTGATCAAGATGGAGAGCCTTTGGCTTTAACAGCAAGAACATCCGGGAATAAGGTGATCATTCAAGTGGCCTCTTCCTCTTTAAAGAAAAAACCTTCCTGATTGTGACAAGCATTTTTTCAACTGAAGAGGCAATTTATACAAAAAAGCTTCTATTTTGCTAGGCACCTATCTATTCCTTTCTAGTAAAAAAGCTTTGCTATAACCATAAGCAACATCACACATAGCCTTACGGAAAGACACTATGCTCTTTAAAAGATTACGCTCGGGAGGCAAAATCCTCGTCGATCATCTCGTTTATGGGTTAGGTCTTGGAATCCTGACCATCCTGCGACTACTTCCTCGCTCATCTTTACGACTTTTTGGGAAGGGCGTGGGGACGATAATCTTTTATATCATATCTGACTTTAGAAAAACTGCCCTCACGAATTTAGCTCTTGCATTCCCGGAAAAAAGCTTTGCTGAACGATATCGAATAGCCTTGCAGTCTGTTCAACAAGTGATTATTACGTTTGTAGAGCTTGCAACTGTAGACAAATTCTCGAAACATATTGATGACATTATTACCATTGCCACCTCAGAAGACTCTCCTGAAGGGTTCTTCCCAGAAGAAGTTTCCTCTAAACAAGAACTCGAGCATTTTTTCGCTCGTTTAGATCAACAAAAAGGCGCTATTTTATTCTGTGGACATCAAGCAAACTGGGAGCTTCCATTCCTTTATATTACTAAGAGATATCCTGGTTTAGCTTTTGCCAAACCGGTAAAAAATTCTCGACTTAATAAAAAAATCATTTCCTTAAGAGAATCTTTTCAAGGAAGGATCGTTCCTCCTCAAAATGCCATAAACCAAGCATTGAGAGCTCTTCATAAAGGAGAAGTTGTAGGAATTGTTGGAGATCAAGTCTTATTATCTTCGCAATATTCCTATCCTTTATTCGGTTCTCAGGCATTTACTACAACCTCTCCTGCATTATTAGCTTACAAAACTAAAAAGCCTGTTATTGCTGTCGTTATTTACCGACAACCCAACGGAAACTACCTTGTAGTCCCTAGCAAGGCTTTTTACGCTAATCAAGAACTTTCCATACGAGAATCTACAGAACAATTAATGGACCAATTAATGCGATTTCTCGAAAAAGGAATTGCTTGTAAACCGGAGCAGTGGTTGTGGCTACATAAACGCTGGAAACGAAAACTTCGCCATAAATTTAAACGTTGTTATGCGTTTAGTCATATTTTGGTTGTCGTGAAAGGAGATGCGCTAAACTCTTTGCAAAAATTTTTAACAGAATTTGCAGAATTCTATGCAAATGCTTCTCTTTCCTTAGCGATTATAGGGGCGCTTGATAGCGTTCCCGAAGGTTCCCTTTCTCCCTATTCTTTACAATTTTTATCTTCGGAAGAAGAGCTTTTGGTTAAGCCCAACTTTTTCCCTGCTGTTCTAGACTTATTTGGGCTATCTAGAAGGACTCGTCGTCATTATAAAAAAACGGGATCTAGAAAAATCTTTTCAAAAAACAGGCTAAAAGCATCCCTATCACAAGAAGAATTGTTAACACAGAGTCTTCGCAAGTTACTACGAAAAGCCTAAATTTTAGAGAAAATTCAGCACGCTCCCTAACCACCAGAGGCAAGCTACTCCTAAAACGAGGACTCCCGCCCAGCCTAAATTGAACCAACTTCGAATGGCCTTCTCTGGAGAGTTTCTTCCTCCCATAGATTCTAAATCAAGAAGCATGTCCATATTTTGGTCTGAAAATTCCTGAAAAATCTTTAGCACATAGGGATGCTCTTTGAGTAATCTTTCCCCATCCAACCCTAAAAAAGCCGCATATTTTTTCATAAAGCCTTGAGCATAAACAGGAGAAATCAACTTGCCTAAGTGCCCAGCTTCTATAGCTTCCAATGCAGACAGACGAATCGATGTTGCAGCTTCAACATCTTTTAACGAAAGGGCTCTCTCCTCTCTTTGTGAGCGGAAAACCTCTCCTAGATGCAACAACTCTTTGTGGATATGTTCGCTCATGTAGTTCCCCTTGTTCGCTCAGGCTCCGCCATTGAAATGAGTGGACCTCTCTTCATTTTTCTCTTTTACAGTATCAAAGTTTATTAGACTTTTTCTCAAGCGTTACACTTAAGGTTTTGTTCTTCCTAGAAAAATTTTTCGGTCATAAAGCTTTGAGGATGATAGAATGTGGAGAAAAATCCTTATTTGCGGGTTCCTTCTTGAAAAAGAAATTTTTGTAGGAAAATTATGTCATCCCCTTTCGTTTCTCAACTTTCTCCTTCTTTGTTCGCTCTTCTCCGGGACAAGTTAGAGAAAAAAGGATTTCACATTTCGATTCCTCCCCACACCGTTTTCCAGGGAAGATCGCCATCAGTAAGCTGCACCGTATACCAATCTGGGAAGATTGTCGTACAAGGAAAGGGCACTCAAGAATTTGTAGAATTTTTTCTTGAGCCAGAAATTCTATGCTCCTTTTCTATACCAAATACACAGCAAGATTTGCGTCCCCGTATTGGCGTAGATGAATCTGGAAAAGGAGATTTTTTTGGTCCTTTGTGCACAGCAGGAGTATATGCTCCTTCCACTAAAGCTATAGAAGCGCTCTACCAAACCACCATTTGCGACTCTAAGCTCATCTCAGACGACAAAATCCCTTTTTTAGCTAAGAAAATTCGTTCTCTTTGTACCTGCAAAGTCCTCACTTTATTTCCAGAAAAATATAATGCCCTGTACACCAGTTTTCAGAACCTAAATGCTCTTCTTGCTTGGACGCATGCTGCTATTATTGATGATTTAGCTCCTACACCACCAGGAGAGGTCTTTGCTATCTCCGACCAATTTGCTTCTTCTGAGAAAGTCCTTCTACACGCCGTTCGAAAAAAACGTGCTGATATTGAACTTGTTCAGCGCCATCGCGCAGAACAAGACATCGTCGTGGCTGCTGCTTCGATCTTAGCTCGAGAAGCCTTTCTTACTTCTATACAAACACTAGAATCTCGCTATCAAGTCCGCCTTCTTAAAGGAGCTTCTGGGAAGGTCAAACAGCAAGCAAAAGAGATTCTCCGCACAAAAGGTCGCGATATCTTAGCAAAACTCTGTAAAACGCATTTTAAAACCTTTTCTGAAGTGCTTGATTCCACTTCTTAACTCAGAAGCATCTGAGTTTCTAAAAATGGAAGTTTGCAGAACCTCCAAAAAAGAGCGAGGACCCAAATTTATAAACCTTTTCATCTTCATTATGAGGGTTTGCTAGCGAGATATCATTTCCTATAGAATATCCACCAAACACCTTGAGAGTTTGTCCTGGCCAAAAAATAAGCTTAATATTTCCTTCTATTTCTCTTCCCGAATATTCGAAAATTCCTTCGGAAGTGGCTAAAGAATTTTTAGGAAATTTTTTACGAAATCGTGTTAAGCGATACGCTACTCCTAAATCACAAACAGAGGTGCACTGATACTCCGCAGAAAAGTTCACAGGATAGATACAATTTACAGTCAGATTAGCTTCTGGCTTGTAAGAGAAGCCCAGTAAAGGCCACGCTTGTGTATCATGTAAGCCGACCTCATTAATCACTCCCATTACAACAGAAAAAACTTCTGAAGCATGATACTTGGAAGACAAAATAACCTGATATAATCCTGATCCGATCTCAATATTTTCTGGATCTAGCATTCCCGAGAAAAGGACAGACCACTGCCAATTAGCAAGGGCCATTGTATAGGCTCCTGCCGACAAAGTAACATACTGATAAAAAGACTTATCCTGAAAAGCAAAATACCCTAAAGCATGCGGATCTGAAGTTTGTAGCTCTTTAGAGCTTTCCCAGAGAAGTTCCGCTCCCAAATAGCGCGCGGATAGAAGAAATCCCGACATATCGGTAACCGGAAGTGTAGCAAACAACATAGTGTCTGCTTGTCGATATCCTAAAGACTGATTCGGTAAGGTTTTAAAATCTGCCTTTTCGATTTGCAGAAACTGGCTTTCAAGAGAAAAAGCTTTTAAAGGAGGATTTCTGTACTCATCTCGATCCTTTCCACAAGCGTCTCCTACAATATAAATGGGCGTAGATAATACATGCCCCAAAAGAGTCATCGTGTGAAAAAAAACTTTAAGCATAAGACTCCATCATATAATCAGCGCGAGAATCCCTGATATAGGGATTCGATTCTTGTATCAAAGAAACATTTTGGATCGGGCGGATCATACTGCTCAATAAAATTTTTATCAAATTGCATGTACAACTCTTGAGCTATAGTAAGGATTTTACTAACAAATTGTTTGGAAAAACATTTTAGCTAGTAACTCCTAGATGAAACAGATTAACTATAAATAAAATAGATACAATTTATCGATTTTTTGTCAGAATATCTCTCGGATATAAACTTTTATGCCCGTAACGCGGGCTTTATGGTACATCAAACATAGTTGGAAACATGTCCTCCACAGCAGCACCTGTAACAGGCCCGGATCGTTTTTTAAATTTAGTGTTCCCTGAAAGGGTTTTCGCTGCCTATATGAGCCCTTTAGCTCAGAAACACCCCAAAGCAGCGCTGTCTATAGCTTCTTTAGCAGGTTTTATTCTTGGGTTACTTAAACTCATTACCTTTCCGGTTCTTTGCGCGACAGGCCTATTTATTTTCCCCATCAAGGGCCTAATTTCTTGTTTATTCCGTAAAAGCTTTGATACGTGCTCTGGGTATATTCTGGCTACTTTTCTTTCTCTTTTCTCTTTAGCGTTAATCATTGTAGGCATTGTCAGTTGCGTCACTTGGGCTCCCGGGTTTATCTTCCCCATGATCTCTATCAGTATGGCTCTAGCCACTACGGAGACATGCTTTCAAATTTACACCCACCTTTTCCCCGCTCTGGAACACAAGCCCGCCCCCTCCCTTAAAATCGAAGTCGCCGCAGCAAAGCTCTCTCGTTCTTCATCTGCTCCTGATCTTAATAGTCCTTCTCTGTTCACGAAACCTGTTTCCTCTAAGCAATCTTCCGCCTATAAAAAATGTTAACGAGTGTTTTTAGTTAAAATCTTAACCTATTATTAAAAACAATTTCCCTGCAAACACTTCCATTATTTTATAATAGATCTGGTACTCAGCGTTTTTTGTTTTTTGGGTAAATTATGGCCTCAGTAAGACCAACACCACCTCAGCAGCCATTCCAAGCAAAAGGACTTTTATCAAGATTCCTAACAGCCCCTGATCGCCATCCTAAACTACGCTATGTTTACGATATTTCTATAATTGCTATCAGCATCCTCTGTATCGTCAGCATTATTCTTTGGACTCAAGGATCTGGGCTCGCCTTGTTTGCTCTCGCTCCTGCTTTAGCTATCGGAGCCTTAGGAGTAACACTTCTGGTTTCTGATCTTGCAGAATCTCAAAAGAGTAAGGAGATTGCGGACACTGTAGCCGCTATCTCCCTCCCCTTCATCCTAACAGGGACTGCCGCAGGACTCATGTTCTCTGCTGTCGCAGTAGGAGGTGGAGCTTTGATCTTAGCCAATCCGATGTTCTTGATGGGCTCCATGACTTTAGGATTTGCGCTAATGTCCTTACACAAAGTCACCTATAATTATTTGAGCAACCGCGAGCAGTGGCAAAAACAGAATAAAATTAAACAAATTGAGCTAGCAGCTTGGGAGAATCAGCTTCCTAAAGAAGATGAGGTGAGCTCCTCACAAGAAGGCCTTCGCAACGCCCATGGTAGAAAGAAAAACTTGCATAGACGCGGAGCTATCAGAAGAAAGGTTCTTGTTCCTACGACGTTAATTGCAACGACAAAAGAGTCCTCTCAGTCCCAAGAATCCCTCCATTCCAAGTCTTATACAGAAAGCAAATCCAGCTCACCCACACCCTCCTCACGTATTCAAGAAAAACACTCTGAAGCAGCTCCTCTCCCTGTCACAACATCGGAAAGCACAGACTCTTCGGATGCTTCTTCTAATAGCGTCTACTTTTCCGCTTTGTCAGATGTTAGCGATGCTAGAACCGTTGCTCTCGGCGACGTCTCGGGAACAACAAGCTCCCCCTCGGTAAAAACCCCTTCTTCTTCTAAAACAGAACGACGTGTTGTGCGCCTCACTCGCAGCCAGAGAGATGCTCGTCATCAACGCAATAATCAAGAACAGAAAGAACAAAATCAAGAAGACTCCTCGGACGAAGGGGCAACAAGCTCCTCATCATCTTCTAAAAGAAAAAAAAGAAAGCATTGATAGACACAAAAAGAACGCTGCGGGAATACACTCTTCGCGACAGATAAAAAAAGCCTTTCCATAGCTATGGAAAGGCCTTTTCTTTATCCACCAAAAACGACGGTTTATTGCTCTCGTATCGCTGCTAGCAACAACTCGTTCACTCGTTTAGGAGGCGCTTTCCCTTCCGTTCGCTTCATAATTTGTCCAACTAAAAAGCCCAAAGCTTTCGCTTTTCCATTTTTGTAGTCTTCTACGGATGCGGTATTTTGAGCCACAACTTCTTTCACAATCGCTCGCAAAGCGTTGTCATCTGTCATTGGTAATAACGAAGGGTGTCTTCGCAGAATATCTTCTGGACTTTCTCCAAACGAAGAAACCATCCTATCCGCGATTTCTTTGGCAATTTTTCCTGTAATTACTCCACGGTCTATGAGATTCACCAGCTGAGCAACCCATTCTGGAAGAATTCCCGTAAAGGGCAGAGTCTTTCCAGTAGCTTTGCAACGCCCAGCAAATTCCACGGTAATCCAGTTAGAAAGGGCTCGATAATTCTTACAAGACATTGTTGCCGTTTCAAAGAAATGGGCCGTATGTCGGTCACTTACAAGAATCATTGCCAAATCTTCCGCTATATCGAAATCGGTAATATAGCGCATATACTTGCTATGAGGCAATTCTGGTAATGTCTGACGAACCTCGTCAATATAAGATTCTGTAAGTTGTAAAACAGGAAGATCTGGCTCCACAAAATACATATAATCTTCTGCGCGTTCTTTAAGACGCATCAACACAGTCTTTTTCTTCTCTGGATCCCAGCGATAAGTCGCCGCAGGAACAACCTTTTTAGGATCTTCGTTAGGATGACTAAGATATTCTTCTATCTGACGACGCTTCTCCGCCTCCAGCGCTTGCGCCATAAAGGTAAAAGAGTTCATATTTTTGATCTCTACCTTATTTCTAAGCTCCTTACTTCCCCGAGGACGAACAGAAATATTCACATCGAAACGGATAGAGCCCTCTTCCATATTACAGTCAGAAATTCCTATATAGCTCAGAATAGAGACTAAGGCGTTCGCATAGGCTACCGCATCTTCTGCACTAAACATACAAGGCTTGGAGACTATTTCAATTAAAGGCACCCCTGCTCGGTTGTAGTCTACTCCAGCAAACTCCCCAAAATGTTTAAGCATTCCGGCATCATCTTCTAGATGCGTCTGAGCAAGTTCAAAAGTTTTCTCTTCACCTTCAACTATAGCGCGTATACATCCTCCTCTTACAATTGGATGTTCGTACTGGGTGATTTGAAAATTTCTTGGGCTGTCAGGATAAAAATAAGACTTTCTATCGAATCGACTGAACAGAGCAACGTCTCCCTCAACAGCGCACCCAAATAAAACAGCTTTACGCACGGCATCTTTATTCAAAACCGGTAAAGCTCCTGGCATCCCCGTGCATACGGTAGAAATATTCGTATTAGGCTCATCCCCAAAGTGATTGCGTGCAGGACTAAACAATTTTGATGCAGTATTCAGTTCAACGTGAACTTCCAGACCGATCACAGACTCCCACTCAGTATGTGCTATACCCATATTTACTCTATTCCTCCGTCAAAAAGTCCATTCACAGCTTTAGGATACAATTGTTTGATTTGTGAGTGCTCCTGGAAACTGTACCCTACTTGGCAAATTTGCTGGTCTGCCCCTCTTTTCCCGATAAATTGCACTCCCAAAGGAAGCCCTTCTTTCGAAAGTCCCGAAGGAACTGATATAGCTGGTAAATAGGCCAGGTTCACTGCTACAGTATAAATATCTTGTAGATACAGAGAAACAGGATCGAGAACATCTGAGTCCTTAATAGCGGGGGAAACACATACCGGCATGGCAATCACATCGCACTGCTCAAAAGCTGCTTGAAAGGCCTCTATTAAAGTAGCTCGGACAGCTGTTCCTTTTTTGTAAAAAATATTTTGTCTTTCTGCAGAAAGCACATAATTCCCCAACAGAATTCTCCGAATGACTTCCTTTCCAAAACCTTCCTTGCGAGAGCGTGCATACATCTCTTGCATATTGTCGGCTTGTGCACAACGATGTCCATACCGAACTCCATCAAAGCGTGCCAAATTTGTAGCAGCTTCTGCAGAAGCAATAATATAATACACAGGAACCGCATGTTGCAAAACACTTAGGTCTACATCAATAATCCGACTACCTTGCCGCTCCATCACAGAAAGAGCTTCAAAAAAGTTCTCTTTGCAGTCCTCTTGAAGACCATCTAAAAATCCTCTGGGAATTCCAATTAACTTCGGCACCTCTAAGGATAGAGCTTGAGAAAAGGTCCCTCGGAAAAAATCTCGCGTCGTTGCATCTTTAATGTCACGCCCAGCAAAAGCATCCATGGCTAAAGCGACATCTTCGACCACGGTCGTCAATGGCCCAATTTGATCCAAAGAAGAGCCGAAGGCAACCAATCCATAACGAGAAACCGCTCCATATGAAGGTTTGAACCCAACTACTCCACAAAAAGATGCTGGCTGACGAATCGATCCCCCCGTATCGGATCCCAAAGCTATTGGACAGAACCTTGCCGAGACCGCGGCCGCAGATCCTCCAGAAGATCCACCAGGGACACGCTCCAGATCCCAAGGATTGTTGGTATTCTGAAAAGCGGAATACCGAGTCGTGGATCCCATGGCGAACCCATCCATATTCAGTTTACCAAGAAGAATCCCATCTTCCATCTCGATGCGTCTCACTACCGTAGCATCGAAGGGAGCTACAAAGTTCTCCAACATTTTCGAAGCACAGGTGGTTTTCACCCCTGTTATATGAATATTATCTTTTACCCCAATAGGGATACCGGCAAGCATTCCTACAGGATCTCCCTTTGCAAGTTTATCATCTATACGAGACGCTCTGAGCAAAGCGCGCTCCTTACAGAGAGAGAGAAATGCCCCTATCTGCTCATCATGATTTTCTATACGGTGATAGAAATACTCCGTTATTGCTGTAGCTGAAATCTCTCTATTCACTACAGCATCTCTTAATTCTAAAGCACTTTTACGATACATAGCGATTCCACCTATTTGATAACTGTAGGAACTTTGACTAATCCTCCCAGAGACACGGGAACATTTGCTAAAAACTCTTCTTGAGTAAAATCTGAAGTTACCATGTCTTCCCTAAGATCCTCGGGTCCAACGAAATGATGCACCGTAGCTTCAAGAATAATATCCGTGATATCTATAGCAATAACCTCCTGCATCAAGGCAATGACATCGTTCATAGATGAGACGAATTCTTCCACGTGGACATCATCCAACTCTACTGCAGCATTCTTTGCTAAAGAAATAATTTCTTCTTTGTTTACATATGACTGTGTCATCTTTCATCCTAAACATGGTCAATCACGATCTTATACAGAATAAAATCCTTCGTACTTTTTTACACTAAAAACGCTCTCACTGAAGCGTCTTTTGCTACAGCAAAAGACGCCCTTAATAGGAAGAACAAAAAAAGACTTTATTAAATTGTAAAAAAGATTAAAAGTCGGAATTAAGTATACATCTACGTTGGAGAAACGTCATGCTTTGTAAAGTTTGTAGAGGATTATCCTCTCTTATTGTTGTTCTCGGAGCCATCAATACCGGAGTTTTAGGAGTAACAGGTTATAAAGTCAACATTGCGACTCGCCTACTTGGTGAAGGCACCCTGTTAACACAAGCTGCCTACGTAATGACGGGAATCGCAGGAGTTATAGTTTTTCTAAGCTTTTTTAAAAATTGCTGTAAAAAGCGCCATGGTGACTGCTGCACCTCCAAAGGGGGATGCCACCACCACTCAGATCACAGAGAATAAAAATTTTTAACCCTGAAGGATGCGTTCTTCTTTGAGCAAAAAAAAAGTTCACCATGGGATTAACCATGGTGAACTTGAGGTTTTGACTAACGAACCTATTTACGACGACCTTTACCGTCAGTATCAGAAGGGTCATCGATGTCTCTATTCCATCGCCTCATAAGCTCGAAGAAAGTCTGCGTGCCATTGCTAAGCATCTCTCGCAGACAAGCTTCTACTTGCTCGGAAGTTGGAATCCGCTCTTGGGGCTGAGTAACAACGAAATTGTACATCCCCGCCACAAAGCTTGCATAAACAGCCTCTCTAAATCCTACCGTTATGTCCATATGTTCTAGCTCATATCTAGTAGGCATTTTAGGTGGCACAGGGTATACACTTCTCGGAGAATCATAATCCTTAGCACGAGGTATATCATAATCCGAGGATCTAGGAACTTGGTAATGCCCATGCTGTATAGCTATTTTCCTACGAGCCTCGATATCCAAATCCATCAATTCATAAGCTGGTAGCATGCCTTCATAGACTGCTTCGGCCCCTACTCCTTCAATAACAGGCACCCCTGTTCTCCACTGGTCTACACAGGGAATAGCGTAATGGCCGTCTTCGCCTCGCTCTATGCCCACCTCATCAGCAAATTTAGCTAAAGCTTCGGCTAGAGCTAATCCTTCTGGAGGCAAATCCTCGTTAACTTCGTATTCACCCGTTTTTCCGTTGCAGCAACGGAAGCATCGGCGAACCGCTTCTCCTGCAGCAGCTAAGCCTCGAGATACAGCACCAGCGAGCCTACTTGCATGCTCTCCAAATCCCCCGAAAGAAAGCTCCACGCTTTGACACTCTTTTACAAAACGCTGAAAAGTTTGTTGCGCACTAGAAGAGGACCTAGTGGATCTGTCGACTTCCGGTTGTGATGGAGCATCTTTTGTCCATCCCGACTCTTGTATCTCACTACGAGCGGCATCACAAGCCTCTTGTAATTCTTTCAATTGTGTTTCAAGATCCTCCAACTGTGGCATAGATTGCTTCAAAACAACGTGAGCCCGAAGTCCTGTTTGAATCTCTCGAGACAACACGACATCTGAGAGATGGTGCATATCTAACCCAAACCCTGTATCAACGTCTTGAAGACGGTCTAACCCAGGACCATCATAGAATTTAGAATTTCCAACAACGTACTCTCCAGGACCTTCGCTTTTATAATTCGGAGTCTTACGCCCTAAAGGATCTTGCAGAAATTTTTTCGCAGCATCCTTGTCTTGTAGATCTTTGGCTCTTTGCTTCCATTTATTCGCTATTTCTGTACAAGCCTTGAGTCTCTCAGGATCAATTAAATTTCGTTGCTCTAAACCCGCTGCATACTCTGTCATGTAAGCAGCCATATCTTCGGCCTCTTTAGAATTAAGAGTTGCAAAAGCCCCTTCAAACTTGGGGGTAGCGCGAAAAACCTTATATTTCCAGAAATCTGTGAACATAAGGCGTAATCCCCTGAGAGCCGAAGGAGAATAGCCTTTTGTATTAGAACGCGATGCACTACTAGGTTTTTTAGGGAAGATCGAGCCTACAGTATTGCGAACCGCTTGCCCAACTTTGTTTGCTAGTCCTCCTAGACCTTTCTGCAACCAGCTTAACACTCTGCGCGAACGAGGAGATTTCTCTTCTTTGCTTACCCCTTTGCTCACCCCTTTGCTTGCTTCTTCGCTTATCGAAGCGCTAACATCTACCACCGAATATGGGGTTACCACATTTTGACTATTGCGCGGAGTAGCATATCCCCCCTTATTCGGAGTAGCATATAAAGACTCCGCTTGCGCGCTGACCTTATCTGTTGTTGAATTTTTGCTTTTCTTATCACCTGAATCACCTCCATCATAAGGAGAGGGAGGGAGGTTGCTGCCAGAACCATTTACATTTGAGATGCCGCCCATAACAACCCGAAAAAAACTAAAACAAACCTTATTTTAATTTTAAATTCGAGAATTAAAAAACCAAAGAAAAACAAACTAGTCTTTAATTAAAAGCAAAAACAAAGAAAACAAAACCCTTGATTTTGTAGAATTTATCTACTACATTTTCTTATTAAAGAATTCGTCTTACCTAAGCATCTCGAAGAGGCATAGCCCTCGACCTTTAAGGAAAAGTCTGTAAATTATTACTTTTTTTTGACATAACCTCTTCTTTTAGACTCTTAAGGGTAACCCCATGCGACCAGATCACGTGAACTTCTGTTGCCTATGCGCCGCCATCCTATCCCCTACAACCATCCTTTTTGGCCAAGATTCTTTAGATGAAGCGGCTCTTTTTACCAAAAATCCTAACCACATCGTCTGTACATTTTTTGAAGACTGGACGATGGAGAACCCCTCCTCTTCTCTCAGTTCCCATGCGCTACGAGAGGATCCGCTATACATTGTAGGAAATACCCACAGTTGGTTTGTCTCCAAACAGCAAAACCCCTCTGATGGAGGGCTTCTTTTGAAAGAGCAAGGAGATCTTGCCATTCAAGATTTTCGCTTTCTTTCCTTTACGGATTGCGCTTCTTCTAAAGAAGACGCTCCCGCTATCCTCCATCAGAAACAAGGGCAGTTATTTCTGAGAAATAATGGGAGCGTAAGCTTTTGCCGCAATCGTGCCGAAGGTTCTGGAGGATCCATCTCCGCCGATGCCTTATTCCTGCAACACAACTATCTTTTCACAGCTTTTGAAGAAAACTCCTCGGCAAAACATGGGGGAGCTATTCAAGCCCAGACTTTCTCCTTATCAAGAAACGTCTCTCCAATTTCTTTTACACGTAACCGCGCAAGCTTCAATGGCGGAGCGATTTCTTGCCAAAATCTGATTTGCGCAGGCAATGTTAACCCTCTATTTTTCACGAATAATTCCGCCTTAAATGGCGGAGCCATCTGTTGTATAGCCGAACAAAATGCTCCAGAAAAAGGAAATCTTTCTCTTTTTTGTAACCAAGAAACTCTCTTCTCAGGAAATACCGCAAAAGAAAAAGGCGGAGCCATTTATGCAAAACACGTGGTATTGAAACATAATGGTCCTATTTCTTTCGTAAATAATAGTGCCAAAGTCGGGGGAGCTATTGCTATCCAATCTGGAGGGAGTTTATCTATTGTGGCAGGAGAAGGCTCGGTCCTTTTTCATAATAATTCCTGCCACTCCGATCAAGGAACAATACGAAACGCCATTTACTTAGAAAAGGATGCGGTTCTTTCCTCTTTAGAGGCTCACAATGGGGACATCCTTTTCTTTGATCCCATAGTGCAAGAGCCACAACTCCCAGGCCACCTCTTCCTTACAAGCGGGCCTTGCTTCCTCGACGCCAAACACTCAAACACCCATATGCATCCAAACAAATCCCCACTGCTCGGTAATTTTCTCTGGTGAACGACTATCTCAAGAAGAAAAAACAGAAGCCAATCTGACTTCCAAGCTACAACAGCCTGTTGAGCTGAAATCTGGTCGCCTAGTTTTAAAAGACCGCGCAATTCTTTCCGCACCCTCTTTTTCTGAAGATCCCCAAGCTCTTTTGATGATGGATGTGGGAACATCTTTAATCACTTCGTCCGATTTAACATTGACTACGTTAAGTATTCCTCTCAATTCCTTGGATATGAAAAATAGCGTCACCATCCAAGCTCCGAATCTTTCTATTCAAAAAATTTTTCTATCCAATTCTGAAAATGGAAATTTTTATGAAAACGTAGAGATGTTAAGTAAAGATCAAAATGAAATTCCTCTCCTTACTCTTCCTAAAGGGGTATCCCATCCAACTCTTCCCGATGGGAATCTTTCTTCCCACTTCGGGTATCAAGGAGATTGGACTTTCTCCTGGAAATCCTCCGATCAAGGGGAAACACTAGTTGCAAACTGGACAACTAAAAACTACAAACCTCATCCTGAGCGCCAATCCAGATTAGTCTCGAATACTCTTTGGAATACCTATTCTGATATGCAGGCTGTTCAATCGATGATAAACACTCTGGCTCATGGAGGAGCTTATCTATTTGGCACATGGGGATCTGCGGTTTCTAATCTATTTTATGTCCAGGACAACTCAAAAAAACCCTCGGATAAGTGGAACCACAGAAGCCTTGGTTACCTATTTGGTATTAGCACACACAGCTTAGACGACCATTCTTTCTGTTTAGCTGCAGGACAACTGCTCGGAAAATCTTCAGACTCTTTCATTACAACCGCAGAAACTACTTCATACATTGCTGCGGTACAAACTCAACTCGCTACCTCTTTACTGAAAATCTCCGCACAAGCATGCTACAACGAAAGTATTCATGACCTGAAAACAAACTATCGATCGTTTTCCAAGAAAGGCTTTGGAACGTGGCACAGTGTCGCTATCTCAGGAGAGATCGGTGCAGCAATTCCTATTGTATCTAATGGTTCCGGGCTTTTTAGTTCTTTCTCTATTTTCTCTAAGCTGCAAGGATTTTCTGGGAAACAAGATGGGTTCGAAGAGAGTCTGGGAGAAGCTCGAGCCTTTTCTGACAGCTCTTTCACAAATATTTCTCTCCCCGTAGGAATATCATTTGAAAAAAAATCTCTGAAAACGCGAAACTACTATCACTTTCTAGGAGCCTACATTCAGGACCTGAAGCGCAGCGCGGAGTCAGGGCCTGTAACGTTACTCAAAAATGCCGTCACTTGGGACGCTCCTATGGCAAACTTAGATTCGAGGGCCTGGATGTTCCGGCTTACGAATCAACGAGCTCTACACAGGCTTCAGACGTTGTTAAATGTGTCTTGTATGTTGCGAGGGCATAGCTATAGTTACTCCCTAGATTTGGGAACCACTTACAGGTTCTAGCTCCTTATCCAAGCGCTGCCTTTGGATCCTGGTGAAAAGTCTTAGAGATTTCTCTCTAAGGCTTTTCATTTTTTATCACCAAAAAAGGGAAAAACATTCCCTAACATCTTTTGCAAAAACGTTGCAAAGCCAAAACGTCAGTGAGCTCACTGAGGCCCACATTTTCTCGGAATTTAGTAAGCAATTCTTCCTGCGCTCTAGGGGAAAATTTTCCTCCAGATCTCCCATAACCCGGGAACGTGTTATCCCAATTTTGCAGCATTAACTCTGCCCATTTCACGCCGCTGTTCACCAAAGCCTCTTCCAACATACACTTTTCTCCTGGAGAAAGTGTTTCTCCTGCGAGGATGTTTTCCCATGGCACTCCGGAGTCATGTACCGCAAGGCCTACAATCAATATTCCATGAGAGCCTATGTGCTCCTGCATCCAGAACCCAAGATCTGTTAAACTTCCTTTAGCCTCTTCTGCCGCACAACAACAGCACAAAAAGCGTTTCAAGCTCTGCCAACAACTTACTCGATGACGCCCCTTGTTCTGATTATAAATCTTAGCCTTCTCGGTATGCTTAGCCACCGTCAAACAAGTTTGCACAGCGAGGGATATGGCCTCTACAAGAGGCTCATTGACAGGAGTGTTTTCATCTTGAGATACGTCGGAAGAGCTTCGACAGCAGGGCCAGCAACTTCGTACAGGACAAACCATGTATTCACCTTGAGTTTCATTAATAAAAGAAAAAAAACTAAGGTCATTTTACCTGAGAAAGGGGGTATTCTTTTACGATTAAAAAGCTTGCTTAGCAGTCCTTTTTTTAACTTCCTAGATAAGAAGAGAGAAAAACGTCTTAAAAAATTTAACATGCTACAACAAGAGCTCTTTACAAACCCTTTCCTTTGCTCTGTGTCCTTTACAAGGAGACTCTTGGCTGGAATACAAAAAAACGGAAAGCCGCGAAAGAAGCTCGCGGCAGATTTCAATTAAAACTCTGTAATAGCAACAAGCTCTTGAGCAATAAGAGAAGCAATAGACGCTCGTATAAAATTATTAGGCAAATGCGAAGGAAGATCGACTGTATCCGTCATGATAAAATAATCCATTCCACTTGCTACAATTTTTTCCACAGCATTCTGAGTAAGTAGCCCATGAGTGACTGCTGCGGAAATTTTTCGAGCTCCGTGATCACGACACAATTTAGCTGCCTCCACTAAGGTTCCCCCTGTGGAACTCATATCATCAATGATCAAGATATTTTTACCTTTAACATCCCCCAGCAAGATCATTTTGGTTGTGGTCGGATTAACCCTTTCTTTAGAAATCGAAACGACATCAACACCAAGCATCTTAGCTGCAGCGGCAGCAAGCTTGCTGGCTCCGATATCTGGAGCAACAATGACAAACTCCTTTTCCTCTGAGACAGTTCTAAAGGTATCGCCTAAAAGCTTCTGCCCATGCAAATGTATCACTTCAACATCATAAAAACCTTCAATTTGTGGAGCATGCAAATCGAAAGTGATTAGTCTCGTTACCCCAGAACGAGCAAGAAGATTCGCAACGAGCTTAGCCGTTAATGGCTGGCCAGTACCAGTGAGCTTGTCTTGCCGCGAGTAGGGAAGATAAGGGCTAATTACTGTGATACTCTTGGCTCGTGCGCGCTTCAAAGCATCTGCCATCACAAACGTTTCGAACAAAGTCTCATCTGGACGATTACTGAACGACTGTACAATAAATACATCACGCCCCAAGACATCATCCTGTATCTGTACCCGAAGCTCTCCATCAGGGAATCTCCCTATATCTATATTTCCTGGAGAGGTCCGTAAGAAAGAACAGATCTCTCGTGTTAAACACTGATGCGAAGAACCAGAAAAAATAATCCCAGACTTATGGTGCTTGCGAACAAGGGTATCTGCAGAAAGATTATTCCTGTAACAATTACCGTAACAAGGATTCAACGAGGAAAACAATACACCTAAAATAGCGGTAAAATAATACTTTTTCATAACAATCCATAACTAGTACCGAAGATCATTCCGAACATGAAATGGCTCCGGAATAACTGTTCTAAAGCTTAAATGTGGAAGTAGCCTCCCCCTATGGACAAGGATTGTGTCTAGAAAAGCTCCTTGAACATCGGCCGCTTTCAACACTTGGCAGGATATTATGCTCACTATGTTATTAAAGCTGTAGGCGAAAGAACAAAAATTCGGTGGGTCCGCGGAACTTGCACCCAGGCAAACTCAGAAATCTTATCGAGAGGAAAAGATTCCTCTTTTCTAAGAATTTAGAACAGAGGACTCAGAAAGCTCAGAGTTTTGCAGCTCTGAACTTTCCAATGTTAAAAGATACGATTTAATCCCAAGGATACGAAATGCGTAGTTTGTCGATGACGAGCATCCAGAGAATAATTCATATAAGCTCGGCCTAAATGATGAATATACAATGTGTCATGCACTTCTAAGAAAAAGGCATGGCGAGCTAGAGGAGATCCCTGTATAGGAGTGACCACTCCATTAGCAAGGATTTCCATATTACAATGGGGAGTTACCCGCCAAATATCTGGTCGATATCCAATATTCATCGTCAATGTCGATGGAGGCGATCTTCGTACATGAGAAACCGCATGCGCTACCACTCCGATGGGAAGAGACATATTATGCCCAGATCCTCGACCAAAGTATCTAGGCAAGGCACCTGTTTCTCTGGAAGCACTCGACCACCCTCCCGACATTTCAAAACGCATAAACCCTGTAAGGTCATAGTCCCTAGCTAACTGACGAGTAGGAATGCAATACTCTAAGAAATTATGCTCTGCACCCACAAATGCGTAATAACTGTTGTTATGCCAACGGCATTTCGAATGCTCAAATTTCTGCGTAATGTTGTTGAAATACTGGGTATGCATTCTATGAACAGAATATCCATAGGCACTCTCCCAATACACGACGGTTTCCGTTCCTTTAATATCAATATAGCTCCTTCCGAAGCAGGACAACATGGTAATGTTCCCTGCATCTTTAGAATGCCACAACCGGCTCTTGGTCTGACCATAAAGCTGCCCGAAGGCCACCCCAAATATTCCCCCATTTTCATAATGAGAAGCCGCAACCGCCTGAAAGCCCCCGTACCTAGCGAGAAACCCATCACGATCATCTTGTACGTAATTCAGAATATAGTCGCCTAGGGCCTGAAGGGAGGCAACAAACCCGACATCTCGGGAGACGAAATGTTCTTTCAATCCATTAGTAAATGTTCTTAATGCAGATCCAGACACCCAAATAGAGTTGGGGACCAACTCACCCTTTCTCTGAGGATCCAATGTATAGACTCCATAGTTTGAGGCTGGTCTCCATGTTAAATACAGGGTATTATTCAAATTAGGAGGCACCATGCCTTTGGGGTCTGGAGCCAAAGGTGGTTTTGCCCAATCCACCGACCAGGTCCCTTGATATCCATAGTGCTTAGCATCGGCATTATTCAATGTAACGGTGCCTTTTGTAATGTTATTACCATTTTGATTCGAAACCAAAGTTACAAAAGGAATCGTCAGAGAATTCATAAACAGCGGATTATCATATATCTCCGCTTGGTTATTCATAACAAGGTCTAAAGTGGAATCGTTGTTTACAGAGACTCTTGTATCCGCACCTAATTTCGCATTCACATAGTTTGGGGTTAGGAAAGTCTCTAAATCGATTCCTAATTTAGATACTGTACAAGTGCTCGTGCTACCCCCACCTGAAACAGCTGATAACGAGGCTCCAGATCCCAGAGTCACCCGTCCTGCCGTTGCAGTAATGGATCCCGTCGTTAATGTTGCTCCTTCCGTAACCACTAATTCTCCGTCCGCTACTGTTAGAGTTCCTGGAAAATTAGAAGTAGCGTTGAGAACGTTTAGTTTTTCCGAAGGGGTTAGCGACTCCGCTGTAAAAACAACCGATCCACTTCCAGACTCATTAATCGTAACCGCTCCCGAAGTCGCAGGAGCAGGAGGAGGAGTTGTTGCAGGGTTGTTTTGAACTACCGGATCATGAAAAATAAGCTTGGATAATCCCGAAGCATTCAGAGAAACAGCAGTTCCGTTATCTAATATGCGGATGGCATTCCGCTCTCCAGGCCGATCATTTGTCATATTCCCAGAGAAAATCATGTCCCCGTCTGCGGCATTTAATGTCAGCTTCCCGTTATTAGGAGGATTATTCGCAGGCGCGCTTACACAAATAGCTCCTCCCTCCGCGGCTCTATTTCTTTCAAAAAGAATCGCCCCACCATTTGTACTAATATCAACGGTAGGAGCATAAATAGCTCCTCCCCCTTTCTCCGCCGTATTATTACTAAAGAAAACAGCATTGTCTGCGATCAATGTGAAAGTTTGTGTTTGAACAACTCCCCCTCGTCCTTTTGCAAAATTGTAATCGAAAGTGATCGGGCCTTTGTTTCCTTTGAAAGTAACAGTTTTATCCGGAGAACAAATAGCCCCTCCTCCCCCTCCTACATCAGCTGGTATTGGTTGAGTAACAGCAAGAATCCCCAAATCATCCTTCGCAGCATTTCCTCGGAAAAGAATCGCTCCCTCATTATCTTGGAATAACACATCCCCTTTGTAGATCACTCCTCCCCCACAAGAAGCGATATTATCTGTGAAAGCAATTTTTCCTTTACACTCTTTAACTGTAAACGTCGCAGCTCCCTGAGCGCCACCATGACAGACTGTTCCGAAATTCCCAGAGTTATTATCGAAAAGGAGCTCTTTTTGGATTCTGGAAATTTCCACACTTGTCTCAACACCAAAAATCGATCCTTTCAGAGCATCGCTAGTAGTCGGAGCTGGGGGTTGTTGTCCTGTGGTAGAAGCTAGAGGGGAATATCTTACGGAATTATCCCAAAAAATTACCCGGTCTACTCCGGAAATGCTCACTGTTTTTCCCGAAATCATTCCTTTCTCTCCAGAAGAAATGTTTTTCGAAAACATAAGAGTAGAAAAATCTCGCAGTGTAACGCTGTCTGTAGCTGAAATAAAAGCATAATCTTTAAGCACTGGACCTTGAGAATCTGTAAATGATAATTCGTGGTTTTGCCCAGTAATCGTAAGATCTTGCCCATTAGAGGAGATAATCGAACCTTGTTCTGCAGCCGCATAGATATTGACAAACGCACAGTCCCCATTCAAGCAAATATCATCTCCTTTAAAAGGAATCGTGACATCGGGGGGCAATACCAAAGGAGAACCCGCTAATCCATATGAATAGGCACACAAACAAGCTAAAAAACAAAACGATGTAGATCTCAAAGAAAAAGGCATTACTAACACTTAACTATCTAACCAATATTTTTAGAATCGGACTTTACTGCCCACACTCAAACCATACCCCCGAGAAGCATTGCGGTATTCATATCTTCCATGACCATATACTTCTATATTATTCGTCAGAGACGCATACATAGATCCCCTGACCATAGCTCCATGTCTTCCCAAATGGAAAGCATCCGTCGTCCAGCTCTCTTGATGAGATAGGAGAGTGGTCTTCGTTCCAGAGATGGATCGATACGCATCACAGATATACGCTCCCATAAAGCTATACTTATTCGGGTGTTTACTAGAACATCGATCGAATTTCACTCCAACAGGAATGGTGAGATTCATAAGATGCCCACTCTTAAACTCCCGGGCTTGATCGCCTTCTTCTGTAAAAGATTCATGGTCTGCATAAGCAAACTCTGCTTGCACAAAGGGATGTAACTCATTCAAATAAAGTTTGGATGGGGCAATCACAATAGGAAGTCCTGCTCCAATCTCTCCGACTAGACAGTTATTATCCCAGCGCACATCATTCTCTTCAGCAAATGTATAAGAAGTTTTCATATGCTGATTTCCGAAACCATAACTCGCACGCATAAATGTTTCCCCGAACACGCAGGATCCACACAAAGCTTTTTTAGTCGCTAGATAAACTGTTCCTATACAGGTGTGGTCATTAGACCTACACACCACATAATCCTTGGATCTTCCAAACATTTCCGAAAAAGCCACTCCAAACATAGATGACCCGAAATAGGAGTTGGCTCCGATTGCATATCCACCACTAATATGCCGATATCCCTGACCTAAAGCATCCCGGTCATGGTAGAAAAAGTTCGAAATACCAGAAATCCATAACCCTCGGCAATAAGCTCTTCCATCTATACTCGCCTGAATCGCAGAATGCGCGGAACGCACATCAAAAATGGACCCCCAAAGACTATTTGGGACCAGGGAAGCTACTCGCTCAGGTCCTGGATTATATCCCGTTTTAGTCCAGGTTGCTTTCAAAGTGTAGATATTTTGTTGGGGTTGAGGTTGAGGTTGAGCAGGCTCCCATCGAAGTTCCCACTTCCCTTGATAACCGTACTGAGGATTTTCGCTCCCTAAGGTCAGGGCGGTAGGAGCAGCTGCTGGAGGCTGCTGAGCACCCATCTGTAATTTAAGTACATCAAGAGTCTGATTTGCTCCTAACCACTCATATTTGTCATAAGAGGTGTTATCTAAATCTTCAAAAAAAATCTGACCAGATATTGTCACGGAGCCATTATTAGTATTTCCTATTACAGCTGGAGTAGCGGCTTGAGCCGGAGGATTCGCGGGAGGATTTGTCACTCCATTACTTTCTAATAAAGAAGCCAGAGATAAGTGTAAATTGGTAAGAGATATCGGCTTAGTAGGCTGCGGTTGCGCTCCATTGACAAAATCTAGAGTCGTTCCCGCTTCCATATACACAATCCCTCCCTTCTGGTTCAGGGAGCTGACTAACAATTTTGCTTTGTCTCGGAGAAGAATCTTTCCTTGGACCAACTCAATATCTGAGTACAAAACACTTTCCCCTTTAGCAAAAACAATATCCCCCGAATACCCATCGCCTTCGTTTACCTTAAGGGTTTGGGTTTGCGGTTGCGGTTGCCCGTTAGTCATAACAATCGGGTCATTAAAAAGAATTTGATGCCCCTCGCTAGCCCTTAATGTAGTGACTTTTCCTCCGGCACCCATAGAGATCGCATTCGATGCCACCTGTACGTCATTCACAGTAGCCGCACCCTGCTGAGCGGTTCTCTTTAAATTTGCGTCAAAAATAATATCCCCACGATCAGCAGATAGACTCAGTTCTCCAGAATCTTCTAAATAAATCGCTCCCCCGTCATTCGCAATATTTCCGATAAACTGCACTGGACCGCAGTCAGAAATGGAGAGTTTTTTGGCATAAATAGCTCCGCCTTTGCCAGCAGCGATATTTTTACTGAAGAATACCATCCCCTCTCCTTTAAAGGAGACCTCTCCAGAGGTAGCTGTTCCCCCCTGCTGCTGAGCACCATTCTTGCAGAAAATGGCTCCCCCATTTCCATAATGATCTTTGTCAGGAGGATTCTGCCCTCCGCCCCCTTGTGGAGGCTGCGAAGGATCAATATAAACAGGGGAAGCCTCATTATTCAGGAAAACAGTCTTAGCATTCTCTAGAAAGGAAATCGATCCATCTGAGTAGATTCCTCCTCCAATCCGAGCAATATTTCCATCGAATTCCACCGCAGTATTTTTCGAAAAACTTACTGATAAATCTGTCGTTCCTTGACCAGGCGTCTGACCATTTGTGACAGCAGCAACCCCTCCCCCCTTTATTCCCGCAACATTACCGACGAAAGCAACTGGAGCAGGATTATCTGTAGCTAAAAAGTTTTTGGTTACCTGACAAGCTCCCCCATCAGACTGAGCGGTATTTTCTTGAAACACACAAAGTTTTTTTACTCCTTGAATCGTCAAACTTTGAGCATCTATAGCTCCACCGTCCCCGGAAACTAAATTGCTATAAAACGAAAAATTCTGAATGTTTTTTAAAATAAGATCCGATTTAGAATAAATAGTCCCACTAGAAGGAGTTGGCGTTGTTGTTTGTTGCCCTGCTTGAGGCAGTGCTGAAAGCAGCGAATTACAATTCGAAAAAAGCAGCTCATCAAAATCTTGAACGATAAACAATCCGGAGCCGCCACTATTACTTAGCGCTGCTCCATTTGTGGCTGTTCGAATATTCTCAAAAGTCAAGGAGTAGCCGTTTCCATCAATAGTAAAATTTCCCAATAAATTTCCGAAACAACTTAAAGGCAACGCTGCAATGGAATTGTCTAAGTTTTTCAGAATTAAATTCCCCGCAGGAACAACCGTCGTTCCACGAGGATCTCCTATTACGGTATAGGGAAATGGCGCTGTTAACGTCTCCCCATCATAAATCCCTTGAGGAACCGTGATATCTGCTGCATGCCCTTCCAGGGAGCAGCAAATGGAGTAAGATAGAATTATTGAAAGAAAGAACTTATGAAAGGGCGTTTGCATCACACGATAGATGAAAGATAAGATAAATTACTTCGCTTCATAGAAAAATTATAAATAAACATCAATAAGCGCCTTTTTTTCTTGATGCTGAAGAGCTAAAATCCTCGCTTTACAAAATCCGATAATTACACTATCTGCAGACTAAGAATAACATCAAATTTCTTAGCAATGACCAGAAGAACCTCTCTATCCCTCGCTTATATTCCTTTTATCCTCTCGGCTCTTTCTCTCCTCCACGCCAACGAAACCGATCCTAGTCATTTTCAGACTTTTACTTTTGCTGGAAGAAATATTACATTCATCCCAGATCTCCCTTCTTTCATTACAGCACAAAATATTGAGCTCTCTTCTATACAAGCTGACGGACGCGGAGCCTGCGCGATCTCAGGCAACACTCAAACTCAGGTCTTTTCTAATGCTATGAGCACCACAAGCTCTGCAGGAGCTTTTAATGTAGCCATGAACTCCTTCACAGCTACTGGTAATGCCAATCTATTGTTCTGTAACAACTACTGTACGCATGAACAAGGCGGAGGGGCCATTCATGCCAAAGGCCCTATTACATTTACTCAGAATCAAGATGTTCTTTTTTATAACAACACTACGGCTGGCGCTAACTACAAAGATTCTAATGAAAAAAACCGCGGAGGAGCTACCTACTCCACAATTGCCGACTTCATCAATAACCGAAGCCTCTCCTTTGTCAACAACATATCCGGAGACTGCGGAGGAGCTATCTGTGCCGACTTTCGAGTAGAGATTAACAAAACTACCTCCAGCATCTTATTCGAAGGCAACCATACACTAGATCATAGACACAATACCGACGCTCAAGACATCTCCAGAGGAGGCGCTATTTGCAGCAGAAGCAGCGGCTGTTGGATCGCTCATAATTATGGGCCTATAGTCTTTAATTATAACCAAGCTGGGAAGGGAGGGGCTGTTCAATCTGCTACAGAATGTTCCATTAATAATAATACTGGGAAAATCGTTTTTTCCAACAACAGCGCTATAGGGTGGCATAGTACCACTCCTAAAGGGAACGGCGGAGCCATTCAGACGCTCAAAGAATTTTATTTACAAAATAATACAGGGCCCATCTATTTCGACAGCAACTCTGCTACACACGTAGGAGGAGCTATTGATTGTAACCATCTTAACATCCAAGAAAATGGTCCCATCTACTTTCTCAATAACTCTGCTGCCTGGGGAGCTGCTATCAACCTATCGAAAACAGCTGCCGCAACAAACTACATTCATTCTGGTTCAGGGGATATTGTCTTTAACAACAACACCTTATTTCCAGACAACTATACTATAGGTCTTCGGAAAATCTTCCACATTACAGAGACTTTCCTAGACAATCCTTATACGTTGTCCATCGGCGCTAAAAAAGACACTCATATCTATTTCTACGATCTTTTTCAGTGGGAACGCGTAAAAAAACAAAACTTCACCGACCTAGCAAACAGTCCTCACACCGTTACCTTCAATCCTTCCGAAGAATTCTCTGGAGCCGTTGTATTCTCCTATAAACAATTATCTAGCGATATAAAATATAATCTGGGGAAAGAAAAAAATTATATTAAGGAGTCTCCTACCACTTTAAAGTTTGGAACTCTAGCCATAGAATCTGATGCCGAATTCGAAATAGTCAATGTCCCCTTTACTCAAGAAAAAACAAGCCTTATTGCTCTAGGAGATGGAGCTACCCTAACGGTTGGAAAAGGAGGGACTCTCAATATTACCAACCTAGGGGTCATCCTACCCGCTATCCTCAATGCCCCAGATAGTCCTCCATGTATTCGTGTCAATCCTCAGGATATGACCCAAAACACTGGCTCAAATCAAAATCCATCAAATACATCCGGTATATCCACTAAAATGATCACATTTGCCGGTAGCCTCTCTCTTGTGGACGAAAATTATGAATCTGTCTACGACAGTATCGATCTCTCTAGAGGAAAGTCGGAACAACCCATCTTATCCATAGAAACAACTAATGATGGCCAATTAGGAACTGATTGGAAAAAGACTCTCAATACCTCGTTATACTCCCTCCCACACTACGGATATCAGGGACTTTGGACTCCTACATGGATAACGACCACTTATAAGGTCACTCTTAGCAACAATCCCACATCACTTGCATCTGCTACATCTATTGCCGATCAGAAAAAAACTAGTGAGACCTTCGATCCTAGCAGCACGACAACTGCTAAAATTCCTTTTACTAGGGCTTCCTCCGGAAGTGGATCTACCACTAACCCTGCTGAGGTAACAATCACCCGCCATACTCTGACTGTTAACTGGGCTCCTGTCGGATATATCGCAGATCCTGCTCGTAGAGGGGATCTCGTTGCCAATAACTTAGTGCACTCGGGAAGAAATACAACCACATGCCTACGTTCGTTATTACCAGATAACTCCTGGTTTGCTTTACAAGGATCCGCATCTACGCTATTCACTAAACAGCTGAAACGTTTAGATTATCACGGATACTCTTCTGCATCAAAAGGATATGTCGTATCTTCCCAGGTGTCGGGAGCTCATGGACATAAGTTTTTACTAGCCTTTTCTCAATCTTCCGACACAATGAAAGAAAAGATTACTAAGAATACAATCTCTTCCCGTTACTATCTTTCTGCTCTATGTTTTGAACATCCAATATTTGATCGTGTTGCTCTTATTGGAGCCGCAGCTTGCAACTATGGATCCCATAAAATGCGTAGCTTTTATGGAACAAAAAAATCTTCTAAGGGGAATTTTCACTCCACAACTCTAGGAGGCTCTTTACGCTGCGAACTACGCGATCGCATGCCTCTTCGTTCGATTATGTTAACTCCGTTCATTCAAGCTCTAATATCTAGAACAGAGCCCGCTTCTATCCAGGAGACCGGAGACCTAGCTAGGTTATTTTCTTTAGAGCAAGCGCACACTGCTGTTGTTTCTCCAATAGGAATTAAGGGAAGTCTTTCTTCCAATAAATGGCCCGCGGTTGCCTGGGAACTAGAGGTAGCATACCAGCCAACGCTTTACTGGAAACGGCCTCTTTTGAATACCATGTTAATCAAAAACAATGGCACTTGGGTGACAACGAATACTCCTTTAGCGAAACACTCCTTTTATGGGAGAGGGTCTCATTCCCTCAAATTCTCTTATCTTAAACTATTTGCTAACTATCAGGCAGAGGTGGCTACTTCTACTGTCTCACACTATATCAATGCCGGAGGAGCGCTGGTCTTTTAACTATGAAAAAACTTTCTTTTTTCTTTTTTATAGGAAGCTCCCTATTGGGAATTGCACGAGAAATCCCTTCTCAGATCTTTCTAGTTCCTACCCCGGTTCCATCCCCTACGATAGAGAGTTTAGCTACTAGTTCGAGCCTGACAGGAGATACACATAACCTTACCGAATGTCAGTTAGATAACCTGAGATACATTCTAACCTCTTTACAGAAGACTGCTAATAAGGGTGCTGTTATCACGGTAACCGATTACTTGCGCTTTCTAGATACCCAAAATGAAGGGATCTATTTTTTTAAAAACCTCACTCCGGAAAGTGGCGGAGTTATTGGCTACACAAATCCCAATCATCCTACTGTAGAAATATCTGATACCGCGGGCCCTGTAATCTTTGAAAATAACACCTGTTTTAGGCCTTTTACCTGGACATCAGGGAATTACGTCAACCAGGAACGGCCAGGCGGAGCCATCCACGCCACCAATATTTTCATTAATCACAACCTTGGCGTTGTTGGATTTATTAAGAATTTTTCTTATGTCAAAGGTGGAGCGATCAGCGCAGAAACCTTCAGCGTAAAAGAAAATCAATCCTGTTGTCTCTTTATGGACAATATCTGTATTCAAACAGATACTGCAGGAAAGGGTGGAGCTATCTACGCCAATACTAGTAATTCTTTTGAGAACAATAATGGCGATTTGCTCTTTGTCAACAATGCGTGCAGTGCAGGGGGAGCGATATTCACCCCAACCTGCTCTTTAACAGGAAATCGCGGAAATATTATTTTTTACAACAACCGCTGTTTTAAAAACGTGGACACTCAAGCCCGGGAACCTGCAGATGGAGGTGCCATTAAGGTAACTACACGCCTAGACATTACTGGTAACAGCGGTAGAGTATTTTTTTGTGAAAACCTCACAAAAAATGCTGGAGGAGCTATTTATGCACAGTTAATTAACCTTGTTGACAACGGCCCCACTTATTTTATGCATAATATTGCTAATCATAAAGGAGGGGCTATTTACATAGCAGGAACAGGGACCTCTAAAATTTCTGCAGACCATGAGGCGGTGATTTTCAATGATAATATCGTTGCTAATGTAACACAAGACAATGGAACCAGCACCACAAATAATCCTCCTAGAAGAAATGCTCTCACTTATGACTCCTCCGGAAGGCTAGAACTAGGAGCTGGCCAAAACCAAAATCTGATCTTCTATGATCCGATTCAAATTACGAATGCTGGAGCCTCTGTAGATTTCAATAAGAACTCTTCTCAGACTGGAGCAGTTGTTTTTTCTGGGGCCACGGTGAATTCTGCAGACTTCTCTCCCATTAATCTACAAACGAAAACGCCTGCCACGCTTACGCTCAGCAATGGCCTGTTGTGTATTGAAGATCATGCTCAGCTTACAGTAAACAAATTTACGCAAAACGGAGGAATAGTTGCCCTAGGAAATGGTGCTGTCCTTAGCAGCTATAAAAACAACACCACAAATGCCGCCGTCACACTAAATCATATTGGATTAAATCTTCCCTCTATTTTAAAGGATGGAGCAGAGATTCCTACGTTATGGGTAGAGCCTACAAGCTCTTCTCAAGGTAACAACACAACATATGCAGCAGATACTAGCTCCACCTTTTCACTAAATGGAGCCAAGCTATCACTAATAGATGAAAATGGAAACTCTCCTTATGAGTCAACAGACCTCTCCCATGCCTTATCTGCTCAACCCATGCTTGCCATTTCCGAAGCAAGTGATAATCAAATGCAATCTGAAAGCATGGATTTTTCCAGAGTCAATGTCCCTCACTATGGATGGCAAGGACTTTGGACTTGGGGATGGGCAAAGGTAGAAGACCCAAATCAAACGACTGTTACGGACCCCCAAAAAGCCAATCGATTCCATCGAACTTTGTTATTAACATGGCTCCCTGCTGGGTACGTTCCTAGCCCTAAACATAAAAGCCCCCTTATAGCAAATACCTTGTGGGGAAATATGCTTCTTGCCACAGAAAGTTTAAAGAATAGCTCTGGACAAGAGCTTCTTGATCGTCCTTTCTGGGGCATTACAGGAGGCGGGCTAGGTATGATGGTTTATCAAGAGCCTAGAAAAAATCATCCAGGATTTCATATGCGAACCTCTGGATATTCAGCAGGAATGATTGCAGGGCAGACACATACCTTCTCATTACGATTCAGTCAAGCCTATACAAAGCTTAACGAACGTTATGCCAAAAACTATGTTTCATCTAAAAATTACTCCTGCCAGGGAGAGATGCTCCTGTCTCTACAAGAAGGGTTTTTGCTTACAAAATTGATAGGTCTTTATAGTTACGGGAACCATAGCAGTCACCACTTTTATACCCAAGGAGAAGACCTATTATCTCAAGGAAATTTCCAAAGCCAAACTCTAGGAGGAGCGGTCTTTGTTGATCTGCCTCTAAAACCTTTCGGAACCTCGAATCTTCTTACTGCTCCTTTTTTAGGAGCTGTCGGAATTTATTCCTCTCTTTCTAGTTTCTCGGAAGAAGGAGCTTATCCCAGAAGCTTTGCCACAAAAACTCCTTTAGTCAATGTTCTGATTCCTATTGGAGTAAAAGGAAACTTCATGAATGCAAGCCGTAGACCTCAGGCTTGGACTGTAGAACTTGCCTACCAACCAGTTCTTTATAGACAAGAACCTAAGATTTCTACCCAGCTATTAGCAAGTAAAGGAACTTGGTTTGGGCAAGGAAGCCCTTCATCCCGCCACGCCATGGCATATAAAATTTCACAAAAAACACAGCTTCTGCGCTTTGCGACCCTGCAACTCCAGTACCACGGGTTCTATTCTTCTTCAACGTTTTGCAATTATCTGAATGGAGAGATGTCTCTACGCTTCTAACATGGATAAGATTACAAGCTCTCCTTACTCCCAGCCTCCAATCCTTGGCTCTCCCCAATCTTCCCCATTTTCTCAGAGCGGAACATTGGGGAAAATTACACGGGTGATCGCTGCCCTTCTGCTGATTCTTGTCTCTTTAGGCCTAATTCTTATAGCGTATAACTTTTCAGATTTATTGAATTATCGCTTCTGCGTAAACAAAAAAGCTAAACTCCCTATACCCATTCCCGAGTCCACAAAAATTGCTGTTCAAAACCATGGACAGGACCTTTCTAGGAAAGATATTATCCCCCTCGGAGTAGCGCTCCAAACCTACCTAAAATCCGATCTTCCTATTTTGGATAACTCGCAAATCTTTCAATTTATGTGCGTATTACATGATCAATATCCAAGGCTTCTCCCTGATGACTGTCTCGTCTCTCCGTTAACTATTTTCAACTATCAGGAAGAAATTTGTAATACGCTGCAGAACAAACTGCATGCCGATAAAACCCCCATCTGTCCTCTTAAAGCTTCGCATCCACTCACCTGCTCCCCAAAGAATTACCACAGATTACTCAGACAGGCGCGCGTCCTTCCTTTTCTACTTTGGTATGATCCAGAGCCTACAACCTACGCACAAACGCTTGAACAAATGCAAAAGTGCGCCTCACAAGGATCTCCGGGAAGCAGCCACTGGACGGTGATTATCGTAGACTTAGATGCTCAGCTTATCACCTATTTTGATAGCTTATCTACTTACCTTGCCTCAAGAGATGAGATGAAACGCCAAATAACAAATTTAGCGTCACATCTCGCCACATTAGGAATATGCAAAAATAATAAAACTCCTTTTGATGTGCGCGTTATTGTTGAAAAACCTTTACAAACGGGAATGGGCTTGTGTTGCGGACTGTGGTGCTGTCAATATATGAAATGGTACATGGAAGATCCTAAGACCGAGATTCTGAAAAATCTTCCTGACTCTCTAGAATATAAAAATATACTGCTTCACTCCCTTTTTTCTTCTTTCCAAGAGAAGATGACAAAATACACAAACCTCTCCTGGCCTACAGCTTAAATACAGCCCACTAAGCCTCAAAAAAACTCTGAAAATCCTCATTTCCAAAAACAGAATATCTCCTAAAATATTTCTTTCTTTACAGGTTAATCCAATAAAAGGCCCATGCTGTCATCTACCTCCCCAACCACAAAAACACTATCTCCCGAAAATTCTTCTAGAGCACCCCTTATTCCCCCTAAAACTCGGCAATGTTCTGTACACAAAGTCGCACGTGTTGCCCTGGCAGTTTTTCTTGTCGTAATTACTTTAGGACTGATTCTCTGTTTTTATTCCTTTTCAAAATTAGCGTCTTTCCCTTGGTGCTGTCAGAGATGCTATCCTGTTGAAACAACTACTATCACCGTCCCCTTAACCCCACCCACTCCTCCTATTACCATAAAACGCCCCAGAATGCCTAAGGCTCCCAAAATCCAGACAACGAAAGAAAAGCTTGGGACTCCTATTCCGGAGAGGGTTTCCAAGGCTCCCAAAATCCAAACAACGAAAGAAACACTTTGGACTCCTATTCCGGAGAGGGTTTCCTTGGACCTTTTTAGGGATGCTGTGCTCCGTCAAACCATTGAAACTTTGGTGCCTGCTTGGGATAACGAGACCATATTCAAATGCCTGTGCCATTTCCATACCCTTCATAAAGAACTTATCCCCTTGGACCTCTTTCCTCCAGCTACGATATTCAATTTTAAACGAAAAATTTCCTCCCTTTTAGAAGACAAACAAAATGTTGAAAACAACATGCCTCTTAAAGGACGGCTCCCGATTTCTTGTTTAGAGGATAACTATCGACGCCATTTAAAAAACGCCACGATCTTTCCAATATTCATATGGTATCACCCCACCCCTAAAACCCACCATGCTACCCTTCGGTGCATGCAACAGATGGGGATAAGTCAAACGGTTGGCGCGAGTCACTGGGTACTTATAGTTGTGGATCTTAGAATGCGTAGATTAGTATATTTCGACAGCTTATACAATTACGTGAAATCCCCAACTGCTATGAAAGCAGAGCTTACTGCTTTTGCCGATGAATTGAACAAGATCTACCCTTCCGAAACAAATACAAAATTTTCTGTGCACATTGCAGCACAAGAAGTCCTTCAAAAATGTTCTGGATTGAGTTGTGGTCCCTGGTGCTGTCAGTTTTTAAAATGGTACTTGGAAGATCCTTTGGTAGACCCTTCGGATCGAGTCTCTGAAGACATTTTAGCAAGCACTGAAAACTTAGCTTCTTTCGCCCAAACATGTGAAGAGGCTAGCCAAGCTTTCTTTGATCTTTCCTGGCCTGAAGCTAAAGAGGAATAACCTAAACAGTAGGACTATTTTCAATAGTCCTACTTACTTTTTTATTGTTAAAACTTTATTGAAATGTTTATAAACAAACATTGAATCAATTGTTTTTAACAATAAAACTATCGCTTCCTCTATAATGGTTGATCATTTGATAAATTAACTTGTTTTTATGCAAATAACATCTAATCAACCACAACAACAACCTTTCCTATCCTCTCCAGAAACTCCTTGCCCCAAGAATACTATCCACACCTCTTTCAAAGATGCTCCTTTGGCCGTTAAAGTTACCCGAGTAGTCCTCGCCATACTCCTTATCATATTCTCGTGTGGACTCATTCTTTGCGCCTATACATTCCGAGATCTTTTGGATATGGATTGCACCTCTGAACACCCTTCTCACCGAGCTGGGAATATCCTTCAACATCTTGATGATTTTGTAGCAGGGCCTCTCCCTATTTGGGATAACACACAGTTGTTCCAATTCTCTTGCCTCATACACGAAAAACATCCCCATGTTCTTCCGATAGATATCTGCTCGCCTGTCACGAAGTTCAATTGTAACGAGCATATTTGTACTACCATACTCTCCAAACAACTTCTCAACACAACGGGCTATTGCGACGGGTTCTGTCCTCCGACTTGTGATCCCGAGAATTACCAACGGCTCTTATCTCAGGCCACGTTATTCCCATTCATTTTATGGCATGATCCTTCCGCAAAAACACAACCGGAGATGCTGGCAAAAATGGATCAAATGATGAGCTCTCGTCGGGTAGGAAATAGCCATTGGCTACTCATCCTTATCGATTTAAGCAGACGCAGCATTGTATTCTTCGATAGTCTCTACAACTATATGGACTCAACCCAAAACGTCCGATCGCAACTAGAAGAGCTCGCCGATTCCCTTGGAAACATTTATCCCCCAGAAGAATGTTCTTGCGAAGAGGCCTTGCTCTCTCCTTTCCAAGTTTGCATCATATCTACCATGAAGGTACAATCTTCCGGGGAGTTCAGCTGCGGAGCCTGGTGCTGTCGGGTTTTAGAATGGTACTTGGAAAACCCAGAGTTCTCTCTTGAAGACAAAGTCTCACAAGATGTCTCGCAAAGAAAAGCCCAGCTCGCTCAATTCATCCGCTCATCACAAGGGGATATGGCGAAGTTCTCCTCTTTGAGCTGGCCTTCTTTGTAAGATTCTTGCAAGGTTACAGAAAAAATCAGAGTCGCTGATGGGGGCATTTCTATATCCAACCCCCATGCAGCGTCACTGTCCTCATTTTGACGACGTAATCCTGCAGATTCCCACTCTCGCTTGGCTTGTTCTGGAGTTAGAATTTTTGGCTCTCGAAAGCCTTTTCCTGATCCTCCGAATTTTCGATCATCGGTATTGATAAGCAGAGCGCAACACTTGAGAGGAGGTATGGGGAGCAAATACTGCGGAAAATGATTCACTCCAAAATGATGTACACAAAGCAAAGCATTTTTCTCACCCTGAGAAGCAAACCTTAAATAAGCAATAACCCCGTTACGATGATCGCTGAAATCGATCCACTGAAAAGTTTGTGGCAGGTGATCTCCTTCCCACAACTGCGGACTTTTCTCATATAAGGCATTCACTTCTTGAGAACACAGATGCACTCCCTGATGATAGTGGATATCCAATAACTCCCAATCCAATTCACGACTTGGCGCCCATTCTCGTCCATGCCCAAATTCTCCTCCCATAAAAAGAAGTTTTTTACCCGGCTGACAAATATGGTACCCCAACAATAAACGTAGTTGAGCGAATTGCCTCCACGCATCACCGGGCATCTTCCCAATCAAGCTCCGTTTACCATGAACCACTTCATCATGAGAAAACGGCAATAGGAACCTCTCACTAAAAGCATACCACTGAGGGAATGTCAGATCACTTTGATGATAGGGACGATATGGAAAATCTTTTTCAAAATAATGCAGGGTATCATGCATCCAACCCATGTTCCATTTATAGTCGAAACCAAGCCCCCCCTCTTCTACAGATGCCGTAATCTTAGGGAAAGTTGTCGACTCTTCAGCAAAAGTTAGAACTCCAGGATACTTCTCATGAATCACCGTATTGAATTGTTGAAGGAAACGAACTGCATCGAGATTTTCTCTTCCTCCATAGCGATTCGGGGTCCACTCTCCTGGATTTCTTCCATAATCTAAGTACAACATCGAGGAGACCGCATCGACTCGAATGCCATCCACATGCATTTTATCGATCCAAAAGAGAGCGCTTCCTAAAAGGAAATTACAGACCTCTGGCTTGGAATAATCAAAGGTATAGGTATGCCAATGAGGATGCAAGGGACTGGGATTCCTTGTATATTCATACAACGGAGAGCCATCAAAGCTACTCATCGCAAAAGAATCTGTAGGAAAATGTCCCGGAACCCAGTCTAAAATTACTCCAATACCATGCTGATGCATGGTATCTATAAAATATTGTAAATCTTGAAAAGAACCATAACGACTTGTTGGAGCATAGTACCCAGTCGTTTGGTATCCCCAAGACTCATTTAACGGATGCTCTGTCACAGGAAGTAGCTCCACATGCGTGTAGTGCATCTGTTTACAATAAAGAGCAAGTTGATCAGCAACCCCTCGATAATTTAAAGGCTTTCCATCTTGCCATCTCCAAGACCCCATATGCACTTCATAGATATTCATGGGGCCTTCGATCTTTTTAGCGCGCTCTTCTAACCACTCTTGATCGCTCCATTCATAATGATCATCCACAACAATAGAAACACTCTGCGGAGGAGGACCAAAAAATTTACCATATGGATCCGATTTAATGAGAATTTGCCCTGACTCAGTCACCATTTCCCACTTGTAACAAGAACCGGCTGTAAGACCTGGGACAAATAACTCCCACACTCCTTGATCGGAAACTTTATGCAAAGGGTTAACTAGTCCATGCCAACCATTAAAATCTCCAATAACAGAAACTCTTTGAGCATGGGGAGCCCAAACTACAAACCACACACCAGGAATCCCACCAACCTCACAAGGGATAGCCCCCATACGCTCATAGATATTCTGATGAGTTCCCTCATGGAATAAAAAAGAATCGACTTCGCCCCAAAGTAGAGGAAAAGCATAAGGGTCATGAGCTAACAGACCGTTTTGGTGATAAACACGATAATCTCGAGGAGTAATTCCTTTCATTACGGGGAGAGAAAAAATCCCCGAGTGGTGAGGCTCTGCCTGCTGAATTTTCCCTTGCAGCTCAACAAAAACAGTCTGTGCTCCCGGCCGAAAAAGAACGATTCGATCTTGATTCAAGCTTTCAGAAACGATTCCTAAAAGATCTTGTGGGCTGTTCTGCTTACCAGAAACCAAAAGTTCCACATGCTGCGTATTTAAGAAAAAAGGATCCACGATATTTTACGAATTTATTGATGAAAACGGTCCCATAAATACGTGGTTCCCGCTTTTATCTCCACTTTTTCTAAATTTTTTTTCATTTGACAAGAGAGATTTTTCCCTTGTTCTTCTATACGCAAACGGCATGAACGAATCCCCGGAGTCGTTATCACAATAGCTCCAGAAGAGTGCGCTTTTAACACAACCTTTCGAAGTTTTTTTTTCGCCCATTCAAAAGAAATCTCCCCCATACTCAAGGAGAGCCCAACCCATCTACCGCAGGGGAACTCTGGGGGAAGCGCGGGCAATACAGTCACCACTCCGTCTTGTTCTTCTATAAAGATTTTTTGCATGCTGAGAGCTGCAGCTCTCAGTAATGCAAAAGGAACTTCTTCTTGCTCGTGTTTGGGATCTTCTGACACAATTCCCTGATACTCCTCATCATACAGACGCGGCAACAAAGTCTTCGATATCCCGGCATACACAAAGTTTTCTAACAAAGGAAAAATCCTTTCCTTATCTGCTTTTGCAATCGCTTCATCTAACTGCTTCAAAAGAAGAGAGACCGCCGTCTGTTTTAAAGGTGGCAAAGAAAGCTGTTGCAAAAGCACTCCATGCCGAAATACAAAAGGAAGAATCTCCTTGAGATCTTTTCGTCTTCGAATTTTTTCTAGATCCGCATGCTTGTGCACACCAAAAGAAACATATTCTCTGGAATGCGAAGAAGCAGGAGGAAGCTTCGCTATCGAGGTAGTATACTCCCCCTGAGGAGACAGGTAGTACTTATATTGATCAGACATCACGGCAACGCCCCCTCGATCCAAGTTTTGAAATACTACAAAACGTTTCAAAGGACCGCTCAAAGGAATCCTCCCTTCGTCTAATACCGTATGCTCAGAAGAAAATATTCTCCAAAGCGAAGGAAACACCTGTGCATACAAAGTCGACCCGGGAATAGGAATCTTAGCTCCAGGCTCCATTATGTAAGGTTTGAAACTTTGTGCTATCTTAATCATAAAACTCCTAGTCCCTTATACAAGCCTCCTGCCCTTTTTGATGGTCTTCTTTTTTAGAGCAAAAGGAGAGCCTTCCATGGTACCTTTTGGAAAGGTTATTATCAATACAGCTCCCCCCAAGCTCAAAATTAAAAGAACTCTTATTCTAAAACAGCGTAAGAACGATTTATTCTATTCTAAAAAAGTTTATCTCTATAAAAAGACTTCGAATCTTTATCGTTTGTTGTCTAAAAGGATATCTATGCCCACCCCTCTTCACCAACAGCTAATCAATCAATTTACGATCTTTCTTGCTGTCGACCGAGGGATCGCTCCTCTTTCTGTGCAAGCCTATTGCCAAGATATCCTTCTTTTTTTGCAACGTGTACCCATTACTACTCTAGACACGATTAACCAAGAGAGCGTCTTTCTTTTTGTAGAAAGATGTCACCAAGCAAAAGAATCTGAAACCACTTTAGCCCGTCGGCTGATAGCACTCAAAGTGTTCTTCCATTTCCTAAAAGATGCTAAGTTGATCCAGCAACAGCCTTTTATAGAGCATCCTAAAATTTGGAAAAAACTTCCTTCTATTCTTTCTACAGAAGAAGTCAACTCGTTACTGAATCGACCTCTTAGCATTCCCCATTTAAACGCCCACATAGCCAGTAGAGATACCGCCATCTTGTATACGTTCTATGCCACAGGCATTCGCGTATCCGAGCTTTGTGATCTTTGTATTGGGGATATTAGTGATGACTTTATTCGAGTGACAGGAAAGGGAAGAAAAACGCGCCTTGTTCCTATCAGCATGAAAGCAAGGCAAGCGATTGATTCCTATTTAGCCTCTTTTAGAGAAATCTTACAAAAAAAATATCCCTCTGAAGAACACCTATTTTTGTCTATCAGAGGGAAAAAATTAGAGCGTTCCTGCGTGTGGAAGCGGATTACCTTTTATGCAAAATCCGTTACAACAAAACACATCTCTCCACATTCCTTGCGGCATGCGTTTGCTACACATCTACTCAATAATCAAGCAGATCTCCGCATTATTCAAGAAATGCTTGGGCACTCTCGTATTTCTTCCACAGAGATCTATACGCATGTCGCTTCGGAGAGCCTGATTGAGAAATTCCACGCCTATCATCCCAGGAATTCCTAAGATGGACGTCTTCGACGGGACTCCTTTTTTTTCTTCTTATCAGGAGCTTTTTTCTTACAAGGGCATTCCGCTTCCCCTGCCGAGCTCTCTACAGCTTCCTCATCCACTCCTGTTTCGGGATAATAATAATCATATTGATAAGGGTAGTGAAAACTGTAAGGGATGCTTTCGCCCTCCCGCTCTTCAAATTCTACGCCTGCAATAAAAGTGCTTTCTGACGGTCCAACCAAAGACTCGCTATACACTTCTCCAAAAACAGTAGAACTTAACGAAATCATTCCTGCAAGCATCGACAGCCGCTTCATGGAACTTCCCCCATTTTTTCCGCAGATACGGATTCTCGATAAAATACAACTATCTGAAAAAGAATGAGGAATAAAGAATTGCCCAGGATAGGACTTGAACCTACATGCCGTGAAGCACTGGATCCTAAATCCAGCGTGTCTACCAATTTCACCACCTGGGCATAGACACCGAAAGAGGAGACCATGGTATCGCCTACGGCTTATTTTAGCAATAGGTTAATTACTTCCGAACGCTTTTCCTCATACATTGGGAAAGTTTTCACATCTTTTCCAATGCCAACCTTTTAATCAGATAAAAAAAATAAACACTTCCCCCTCTATTGTATCAAGATTACCGCTTTTTCTTCTCGACCGTCTCATTGCCGACCATCTAAATCGCAAATTAATTTATTGAATCTCAGAAAGTAACACCCTCCCTCTTCTCTATAATCAAACTTGCATGAAAAATACTTTTTAGCTAAGGTCCCTCCTTTCCGAAAGGCTTGTGATACATCAACTTCTGTAATTATGGATACCCCTACCCCCCTTTCCTCCGTGTCAGCCAACACTTCTCTAAAGGGAGACCTAGGGAATACATCCCAAGTCCTTACCCAAGATAAAGGAGTATTGAAAACAACCTTGGGAGAGGTTGTTCTCTCTTCATCCGTTGAAGAGTGCTGCAACGAAACGCTAATCTCCTTATTAGGAATCGCAAGCATTTGTACTGCTCAGGAGGGACTCCTCTCTCCAGTTTCTCAACACAGCCTGATCTTCCTTCCTCCTGAAACAGTAGAGTTAGAAATTCAAATTTCTGAGCTGATGCAAGCTTTAGAAGATACTTCTTCTTCCAATCCTTCTCACCTTTTACAAAAAGGAACGACAGCTCCCACTCAGCCTGCCCCGAAAGGGACATTCTCCCTATTCTCTATGCAAGCAAAATCAGCATCCCCCTCTCTCTCCCATCAAGGGAAGAGCTCTCCTCAACCATTAGCTCGCCCCTTTGCTATGCAAGGACAACCCACTCTACTTTCCAATCCCGTGCGCGGAGTGATCAAAGCGGTTCCATCATCTATCGTTCCACACACACGAGCTAATCCTGCTCCCTCTCAAAGAGCTTCTAACGAGAACTCTCGCTCTTACCAGTCCGCTCTTTCGACAAAAGCGACACAACATCCTCAACAGGAGTGGGAACGTTCTGCTCCAATAACCAAAACATACTCAGCAGAAAAAGGAAAACAGGAAGGACGTCAAGAAAGAAACTCAAACCAAGAACACAATCATAAGGACTCTCATCAAGAAGAGGATCAAACAGATGATGTAAAAGTGTGGACCCAAAAAAAATCCAAGTCGAGTCTATCCTCAGATCACGTAAACGAGACCGATACAAACATCTTCTCTGTGTCTCATTTTGCATATAACTCTGCTTCTCGTTCTTCTTGCAAAGCAAATCCAGAGTCCTGTCAAAGCTCCTTTCAGAAAAAGCCTCCTTCTCCAATGTCCTTATTTGCTTCCCCCACGACTACAGAGGAGACTCCCAAAACACCTCCGATCGAAAATGTTTTTTTACGCTTCATGAAACTCATGGCTAGAATTTTAGGACAGGCAGAAGCCGAAGCTCATGAGTTATATCTGCGCGTCAAAGAACGAACAGACAACGTGGATACACTGACACTACTGTTGTCTAAAATTAACAATGAGAAAGGAGCCATTGATTGGAATCAAAACGAGGAAATGCAAGCTCTTGTTGATCGAGCTAAAAAACTCGGTGTATCGATTGGAGACTCTTATACTTGGTCTGAAGATGAGAAAAAGCTCCTGAAAGAAAATATCCAAATGCGCAAAGAAAACATGGAGAAAATCACCCAGCTAGAACGAACAGACATGCAACGGCTTCTCCAGGAGGTTTCTCAGTGCCACCAAGCAAGATCTAACGTCTTGAAACTATTGAAAGAACTAATGGACACCTTTATTTACAATATGCGTCCCTAATGCGTTATTTAGCTTATATAAAATTTCTAAGACTCATCCGCACATGTATCCTCTTCCAGATGATATGGAAGCGTATTTCGACAAGTATATCCCCAACAAAGATATCCCTTTAGATACATACCAAAAGGTTTTTAAGTTATCTGCGGAAGATCTAGAACGAGTTTATAAGGAAGGATACCAAGCCTATTTGCAAGGCGAGTACGAAGAGAGCTCTACAGCCTTCTACTGGTTAGTTTTTTTCAATCCTTTCATTTCTAAATTTTGGTTTTCTTTGGGAGCCTCCCTCCACATGCGTCAAAAATATCCGCAAGCCCTCCATGCTTATGGCGTAGCGGCTTTGCTAAGGGAAAAAGACCCCTATCCCCACTACTATGCCTATGTCTGCTACACTCTTCTCAACAATCCTGAAGAAGCGGAAAAGGCTTTGGATCTTGCCTGGCAAAAAGCCAAATTGAGTTCTTCTTATAACGCGTTAAAAGAAGAAATTTTAGCCATCAAATCGTATTCTTAACCACAAAAGACTCTAGTCATTATGTCGTCCTGGCTTGCTCAATCAATAGATATTTCTCTTTCTCAAAAACCAGATTTACCAGATCCCTCTCCAGTTTCCCCTGCAGAAAAATTTCCTTTTTCGTGCTCCTTATCTTCGGAAACTATGCCTTCCTGTGTACGAAGTTTGTTTGCTAAAAATCCCTCTCAATCCCAACATTCTCCTGTTTTTCGTGCTAAGTTACAACTAGCCACCCCTAAAGAACGCGTAACGCTCTTTGGAAGTTCTCCCCTTTCCCAGTTTTCTTCAACCATACGTACTACAACCTCTTCTCCTTGGAGTCTTTTTTCCCAAGGGCATGCTAAATCTTCTCTTCGCGAGCTGCCAGCGAAAATACACCCTCAGGCACAGACTTTCACTCATCCAAAGCAACTCGAGATGAGAGTCTCGCAACAATTTACTCCCCCAGAAACACCCCTTCAAACTCCTCATCCCCAGAAGCCCCCGGAGCTCCCCCTTTCCAAAGAGTTCTGCCCAGCTTCCAGAGAAGAAGCTTCATCACCGTCTTCTGAAACAAAAGCTCTAAAAGATAGCTTCATTTCAGAAAAGAAAGTGTTTGTTGAGGCACAAAAGCAGCAAGAATCCCCGCTTCGCACGCCACCCCCTCTTTCGAAAACATTTAGCGAACATCAGGATTCTTCTGATCATTCTTCAAAAGAAAATCCTCATCCACAACAAAAAGCCCTGACCATACAAAAAAGAAAAGCGCGAGCAACAGCGGTAGTTCCCCTCATTACTCCCCCTACTATAGGCATTTTCTCTTTGAGCTATCTTCTGACTAAGCAAGGCATCCTCTCGGATTTTTCTGCATATTCCTCTTACAAAGAAAATTTAGAAACCACTCAAAACGAGCTAACGATGCTGCACCAACAACGTATTGAACAAGTGCAGAAACTGGTTGCTAAAGCAAAAACCACAAGATTCTGGGATTCTTTAGCTAGCATCGTAGCCACTATTGTTCCCTGGATGGAGATGGGAGTAGCAGTAACCATCATAGCTATGGGAGGTGGTATCCTTTCTTGGTGTGCGCTCTTTGCAGCCCTCATCATGATCGTCATCACCCTTTTAGAAGCTTTTGACGGCTGGCGAGCTATCGCTAAACATCTTCCCGGCAATGATCTGGAAAAAAAGATGCGTTACCTTGGTTATGTGAAACTAGCCTTAACTCTTTTTAGCTGCATGCTCTCCCTCTCCTCTCTTTACGTTGCTAAACTGGGAATGAGCCCTCTTTTAGAAGGTGTGGTAAAATCCATCTCTCCTGCATTATCGGGAATGCTGGGACTCACACAGGGCATCGCCCTTTCCTTACAGGCAAGCAGTCAAAAACTGCGTGCACGCTGCACCCAAATTGACTCCCATATCGAATGTATCAATTGGGAGCGAGATGAATATTTGTTACGAGCAGAACAACTCCTCGATTCCTTGCAAACCTCTTTTGAACAACTCTCAGAAACTCTACAATTACAAAGAGAAATCGACCAAACATTTGTAGAAGCTTTACGATAACGATTCGAACCTATGACGATATCTGTAACTCAAGAAACCCAGCTTTCACCCCTCTCCCCAGTACCTGGAGAGCAGCAAGAGACCGCTTGTGAAACGACCTCAGCCTTTTCCTGCGATATACAGACTTTAGACGCTCAACAGGAAGCATTATTGCGCGCTTGCTCTGATCTTTGCCTATCGGTTATTACAAATGTAGAGAATGCTCTTTGTACCACAATGAAAAGTTACTTTTCACCGAGCGCATCTCTATTCACCAAGCATGCCTCAACACGTCCCTTTCGCCGATGACTTCTCTGAGATTTTCAAGCGCAGTTGTCAGGTTTTCTTCCTCAACAGCAAGCTCTATAACAAAGGAAGCCCCCTCTTCACCCCAATCAACACCTCAGAGTTCTCAGGACCTCATCCCACTACCCGAAAAAATCTTTTCTCAAGCTTCTTCAAAACCTCTTTCTTTGAAACATTTATGCACAACTTCTCTGCCAAACACTTCGAAGAATACCACAAGTCTTACAGCTTTGCTCCCAGGTCCCAATTTCACACAACCTCACGCATCCTCTTCTCGGGGTTCTCCTCCCCCCACTCGACTTTTCATTACCGTCTTCAACAAAAAGGAGAGCCATCTCTCAGAAAAAGAGCTTACAACATCATCTTCTCAATCTTCCGATGCTTCTCCTTCTTCTCGAAAAGAGGGCTTGCCATTCCGAACGCTTATGAGCCCTATGGCTCTATTTGAAACAAAGGCTCAAACAGAAGCTTCGATTAAGGAAGGGCGATCGCAAGATCAAGACGATCAGCCTCAAGAAGGCGATCGCGAACGCAACCGCGATCACGACCACTCGGATCAACATGAAGAAAAGGAAACTTTCGCGGTAACTCTAGACGTTCCTACTAAAAAACAACGCAATCACACCCCCTATCCTGAATATCTACCCCAAGAAGTGCGTGAGTTTGCTCTTTCTGAAGCCCAACTCAGTCAATTGCTTCGCATACGCCTTAACCATTTGGATATTTTACGTATCTGCGCAGAGATTATGAAACTCATGCTCAATAGTCGCGAACAAGATCTTTTAGAGCGCCGCACCACTCGAGAGCATTTCATGCGAGAAGCCAAGAATATTGCCAGCTCCTTTGCTAGACAAGCTCAAATTACGAAATGGCTCGGTATCGCTACGGCCACCTTAGGTATTTTCGGAGCTGTTTCACCCTTGATCGGGGAGGTTGGAGGAGAAGGCCTACTGAATGTCATTCGCAAGGCAACAGGAGGATGGCAGCGAGCCTCCTCAAAAACGTTTTTTGAAGGAATGGGAAAAATCTGCACCTCTCTATCCGAGTTAGCAAAAGTTTCTTCAACAGTCTATGATCTTCGTGCCAATGCTGTCCGAACGATAGCAGAAAGCTACAAAGAGCTATTTCGCCTAGAGCACGACGAAATGCTCCGATCGATAGAAGAGCTTAAAGATCACTGGAGAAACATGGACAACTTTCTACTACAAATCTTACAAACACAACACGATGCCGTCCGTAGCCTTTATCAATAATGGCATTCATCCGATGAGAATTTCTCATCGGATTTTCTTTATTGTAGTTCTTTAGGCAGCTGAAACACCATATCTTCTTCTACGAAAAGATCCGTTTCAATTTCCAAATTAGGAATCCATTCCTGTAGTTTTGTTAGACAGGCCTGAACAACATCTTCAGGAGTCGAAGCCCCGGCAGTTACGCCAATATTTCCAGAATAGTGCAAAATTTCCTCGGAAATTTCCTCAGGACTATTGATAAGTCTAGCTACAACACCTCGCCTCTCAGCCACTTCTCTCAAGCGGTTGGAATTAGAGCTTTGAGGATCTCCTATTACATATACAAACTCTACCTTCGGAAGAATGTTGCGTAATGCCCCCTGACGGTTCTGCGTAGCATAACAGATAGAAGAGCTTGGGAGAGTAATGATTTGAGGATAACGAGTTTTTAAAGCAGCGACGATATCCGCGGCATCATCCATGCTTAACGTCGTCTGCATCACATAGAACAAAGGATCTTGCACACTAAAAAGCAAGGATTCTACTTCAGCAAGATTTTCCACAACGGTAATGTTATCGGGGGCTTCTCCACATATCCCGATCACCTCAACATGTTTTCTTTTCCCTATAAGAATAATATGGTATCCCTTCTTAGCATACATCTTGACCGCGGAATGAATTCTTGTCACAAGCCCGCATGTGGCATCAATAGCAATCAGCCCTCGCTCTTTAACTTCTTGTCTTATAGAAGGGGGAACCCCATGTGCTGAATAAATTACTCGACTATTCCTAGGAATTTCTTGCAAATCTTCAACAAAGATCGCTCCCTTAGCCCGTAATTTATCTACAACGTGACGATTATGCACAATCTCATGCTTAACATAAATAGGCCCTCCCCACTTCTCTAAAGCCTTTTCTACGGTTTGTATCGCGCGAATCACTCCCGCACAAAACCCCCTAGGCGAACATACGATAACCTTACGCATGCATCATCTCCTCCCGCCGCCAAAATATTTAAACACAATAAGGGCTTTTCGATACTAAAAATCGAAAAACCCTTACCTTAATCATGGATGAAGACAATCGTTAAAAACTTCCGTCCTCGGAAAGCATGATTACACTATCGTTATTGATTAGCTGACAAACTAATTTTTTTACTTTTTCAAGATACTCAGAATAACCTCGATAACGAATATCATTAGATGTAAAGGGTATCTCAATATGAGGTTCAACCCCAAGATTTTCAATCAAGGCGCCTTGTTCTCTAACCGCTAAAGACCCTGTCAAAGAACAACTTTTAATTCCTGTTCTGTTAGGGAACTGTACATTGAAAACAAATCCTCCAGCCCCAGCCGTTCGCGTTCCAACGATAAGAGCCCTGTCATTATCTTTCAAAACAGCAGGGAAGAAATCGGCACACGAAAAATCTTGCTCATTAATTAAAACACAAATAGGTTTCGTATATTGGACGCTTGGATGGGGATGAATTTTCTCAAAGCCAAAGAGAGGAATTGGCGTGGATAATTCGATATCTCCATTTTTCCAGCAAGTCAACACCTGATTAGCGAAGCTCTTCAAATACTCGGCAGCCTGCAGATCAATCGTATACCCTTCCATGTCGTCTCCCAAAACAAGGCGAGCCTCTACGTTTGTATCCACATTTTCTAACAACTTCAACCAATCTAATGCATCAACCACTTCATCCTGAGTCAGAATCATTCTATGTTTAGGAAGATCCAAAGGTCGATCTGTCAACATAGAAAGCAATCCGTATAAATACAGGACGCTGCCCCCAGGATTATTCGTTTGGTCAATGATTAAAGCCTCTGTTTTTGCAGAAAATAACGAAATGATCTTAGCAAATTCTTCCCAAGGAAGGGGTCCTTCAGGATTGAAATCATCCATTTCTTGCCAGCCATATGTAGGAATTCGGAGAAATCCTACGTTATGGCTCCTCCCATTTTCATCAACCACAGGGAAAATATAAGCGTGGAAGAGGCCCTCCGACTCCCAGATAACAGGCCCCATGACCGGAAGAAATCCATCGGAATCCCCAATATTGTACCCGCTTTTTAAGCCGCTCGTTGCGTAATGGTTACGCAACTCTGCCCAGAAATGCGGAACCATTGGAGAATAAAACAAAGTACTCGACTGATGAGACTGCTCCCCTTTTTTAGGCAATAACCCTCTAACCGATCTTTGTAGCTGAGGAGTCTTGATAGAGGGAGCGATTGTAGCTAAATCCCCCACGCCTTCTGGAGTGTAGCGCCATTTCGCTCGGACTTCTTTTACAGACCCGGAAGGACGGCGAATTTTTAGGGTAACACGTCCAGAAGGAACTTTATGTCCTAAAGAGGCCATCCGAGAAAACAAGGTTCTTAAAGCCGCAGATTCTTCAGCACTAGTCCCTTTATGATTGGCCCCATACAAAGTAGCGAGAACTTCCTCAACAGGCTTCCCATCCACTTCAAGCAACTCGTCTCCGACTCGGATATCGGTAGAAAAAGTCATAACATCTACAAAATAGAAGCGCCCGTCGCTACTTTTTTGTACCGAATAAGGAAGATACGCATTTTCTACTGCAAAAAAAGTAACTCCCGCATGAAAATCGCTCAATGCACCAATAAAATCTGCAATAACTTGCTGACAAAAGCTTGTTGAAGGATTCTCTACTGACTTCAGCTTCTGCTCTGCAAAAATGGAACTCTGAGCCAGATCCCAACCTAAATACTGTTCTTTCCAAGTTTTAGGTGCATATTTAACTTGCAAGAGATGCTCTAAAAAGCTCAAATCTCGTAAAGCATTCTTACACACCAAACTTTCCCCTTGTATGGGCGAATGTATGGCAGAAGAAAAGGTCAGCAGTAGTAGCAAAATCCTATTCATTTTCATAATTGATATTCTCCAAAAACCCATTTTTCCATTCAAAAAGGGTCCTATGATAGGTGGAGAGCCTCTTTATTTAAAGGTTTTTTAAAAAAATTTATATACACCTTTGAAAAGAAGTCATGCGAATAAACTTATACAATTCTCCATGAGAAAATACACAGCTAACCCCCCAAAATAACTAGCTAAGGCAATCCAAGAAGCATGTTTTACATACCAACCAAAGCTGACCTTTTCCATCCCCATATAGGCAACACCTGCTGCAGATCCGATAATGAGAATACTTCCTCCCGTTCCTGCGGCGTAAGCGATGAGTTTCCAAAGAGGATCATTCATCGGAAGATCGTACATCCCGATTGTAGCGGCCACAAGAGGTACGTTATCCAACACACTTGAAACCAAGCCAAGCAAAATAGCAAGAGTATTGCGAGAAAATATCGCATCCATACTCACGGATAAATCATGCAGCACATGTGAATAAGTCAGCGCACTAACAGCTAATAAAATTCCAATGAAAAATGTAACGGAGGCAATATCAATACGAGTTAAAATATGGGGCATACGCAAATGATTCCGTCCCTCACCATGAGGAGAATGAATCCAGTCACTAACAAGCCAAACTAGACCCAGCCCCAGCAAAGCTCCCATAAAAGGCGGGACCCCCCATACGGCTTTCCACATAGGCACCATAAGTAAAGAACCAAACCCAACACAAGCTATCAGGTTACTCTTAGGGAGGGCAGGCTCTTTATCAAGATCTTCTGCTAATCCTGAACATCGGCGTTTTTTCAACAGCAATTGCCCGCAGACTCCCGCAATCACTACACAAACTACACTAGGAAGAAATAGCGAAGTGATAATCCCTGCCGTTGAAATTTTATCATTAATCCAAAGCATAGTCGTTGTGACATCTCCTAAAGGTGTCCAAGCCCCTCCAGCATTCACCCCGATCACACACAACGCTCCAAGTAACAAGCGATCTTCTCGAGATTTAACAAGACGTTTCAAAATAGAAACGATGATGATAATAGATGTGAGGTTATCTAATGCTGCTGATAAGAAAAAGGAAAGAGTAAGCAGCACCCAAAGTAAAACACTTCTAGATTCCACATTACAACACCGCACAACAATGGAGAACCCTTTATGAGCATCGATAAGCTCTACAATTGCCATCGCTGCAAATAAAAAGAAGATGACTTGCGCCATATCAGCAATTTCTTCGACCATCATAACATGGTTGATATGGGGCATATGAGAGAAACACACCAACCACATTAGCCCTCCCATAGCGAGAGACACAGCAGATTTATTTACCCGAACGATGTGTTCGAAAACAATCGCGAGATACCCAAATAGGAATAACGCACACAACTGAAACTTCAACATAAAGACCTCGACAAGCACATTGCTCCGAGGGCTTTATTCCCAAAAAACCAAGAGCCCTCAGAAGCCTGGGCAAAAACAATTACGAGAAACCACAAGACTTTGCGTATACACGCTGATGTACGTACAGTTAAAATCTAACCCCGTACACAGATCTTGGGCTCGTCTCCAAGTTCTTAGCACAAGATAACCTTCCAGAGAAGACCCATCCAAAAGACAAGCTTACAAAGACCTAGACCATGTTACATAAAAGTAGTTTTCAGCACTACAGGGAAAACCCTTCTATCCCAATAAAAAAGAAACTATCTCTACTGCCGACGACTAATGGACTAAAACAAGCCCGCGCTCTCTTCTTTAAGTGTAACATGTTTTTTTTAACCCGATGAACTCAGAGCTTCAAGCCCTATTCGTCCGCAAAACTATTGCATAGAAAGTCTTTTTCATCAAAAGTGTTCTCGCCTCTGTTTTCGCTGTAAGACTTAAGGGTTTGCAGGCTTTTGAAAGTCTTCCCCCTTTCTACACAGACTAAAACAGCGCACGTTTATTTCTTTCGGGAGCTAGACAAACTCATCACGAATTGGTTTATGCAAAATACTGAAAACAATGTCACAAAAATTACGTTTTAGTTCCTATTCGTGGTACAAAAAAAACAGAAAGGGCATCTTACTATAGGATTTTCTCCCTCCTCGTTGGATAAATTTCCTTTCTACTATAAGAAAAGAACCGTCTTTTTCGAACACAGAAGAGGCCTTGGTGAAAGTTTCTCTATCCTTCAAACATCTTATCCCTAAATTAGTTACCTGCTTAAAACAAGGGTATTCTTTCAATACGTTGAAAAAAGATTTTATTGCAGGTCTGACTGCAGGAATTCTCGCCTTCCCCTTAGCAATTGCTATTGCAATAGGTATTGGTGTCTCTCCCTTGCAGGGGTTATTAGCCTCCATTGTTGGAGGCTTCCTCTCCTCTGCACTAGGAGGCAGTCGTGTATTGGTATCCGGACCTACTAGCGCCTTCATTTCTATCCTTTACTGCATTGGCGTTAAGTATGGAGAGGACGGGCTATTTACTATCACATTAATGGCAGGAGTTTTTCTTATTATCTTTGGTCTTGCAGGATTAGGAACCTTTATTAAATACATGCCTTATCCCGTGGTTACTGGATTGACAACTGGTATCGCAGTGATCATTTTCTCTTCCCAAATTCGGGATTTTCTAGGCCTGCAAATGGGGGATGGCGTTCCTTTAGATTTTATTGGGAAATGGGTGGCCTATTGGGATTATCTGTGGACCTGGGATAGCAAAACCTTTGCTGTCGGCTTGTTTACTCTACTTTTGATGATCTACTTTCGAAACTACAAGCCGCGTTATCCTGGAGTTATGATTTCCATTATCATCGCATCCACCTTAGTATGGATCCTTAAAATAGATATCCCCACTATAGGAAGCCGTTATGGAACTCTTCCCAGTTCGCTACCTGGTCCTAAATTCCCCCATCTAAGCATCACAAAAATGCTACAATTGATGCCAGACGCCTTAACTATTGCTGTGCTTTCTGGAATAGAAACTCTATTAGCTGCTGTAGTTGCAGACGGGATGACAGGGTGGAGACATCAATCTAATTGTCAGTTAATTGGTCAGGGAATTGCTAATATCGGAACCTCCTTGTTTGCAGGCATGCCTGTTACTGGCTCCCTTTCCAGAACCACAGCAAGCATTAAAAGTGGAGCTAGTACTCCCATTGCTGGGATGATCCACGCAATCTGCCTTTCTTTCATCCTACTGCTTTTAGCTCCTTTGACGATTAAAATCCCTCTAACCTGTCTAGCTGCTGTTCTGATTTTAATTGCCTGGAATATGAGTGAAATTCACCACTTTATCCATCTGTTCACAGCTCCCAAAAAAGATATTTTAGTCTTACTAACAGTCTTCATTCTCACAGTCATGACTACAATCACCTCTGCTGTACAAGTAGGGATGATGCTTGCAGCCTTTCTGTTCATGAAGCAAATGAGCGACCTTTCCGATGTCATCTCTACAGCAAAGTATTTCGATGAATCAGAACAACCTCATAACGACCTGCTGTTTAGCAAAAATGAAGTACCTCCTTTCACAGAAATTTATGAAATTAATGGTCCTTTTTTCTTCGGAATTGCAGATCGTTTGAAAAACTTATTGAATGAAATCGAAAAACCGCCCAAAATATTCATTCTCTGCATGACAAGAGTTCCTACGATTGATGCGTCAGCAATGCATGCTTTAGAAGAGTTTTTCTTAGAGTGTGATAGACAAGGAACTTTGCTGCTACTGGCGGGAGTGAAAAAAACTCCTCTCAACGACTTGAGAAGATATCATGTCGATGAATTGATTGGAGTGGATCACATATTCTCAAACATTAAGGGCGCGCTGTTATTTGCAAAAGCCCTTATTAAGTTAGAGAGTAAATCCTCTAAGTAATTTTTGTTTGCAGAAAGAGTATTCTGAGCCTCCCCCGTCCGCCTCTTATAGCTAGAGGAGGGCGGGTTTTTTATTATACCTGTATCTCAAAACTCTATTCTGTTCCCCTCCCCCCTAACATCAATCCCGGGATTACATGCGCATCAAACTCTTCTTCGGATAAAAAACCTAACACTACACAAGCTTCTTTAAGGCTTAAATTTTCATGAAAAGCTTTTAAGGCAATCTTAGAACATTTATCGTATCCCAAAATAGGCGTCAAAGCCGTCACTAACATCAAAGATCTATCTACATTTTGTTGCAACCGCTCTTTATTTACCTTTAATCCGCTGACAAAATAATCCGCAAAAGCTCTCATTGCTCCCGATAACAAGTCTACTGATTGCAAAAAGTCATAAATGATCACGGGTTTCATGACATTCAACTCAAAGTTCCCTTTCGTTCCTGCAAAAATAATCGATTGATTATTCCCAATCACTTGAGAACACGCCATCTGCAAAGCTTCACTTTGCGTAGGATTAATTTTCCCTGGCATGATGGAGGACCCGGGTTCATTTTCCGGGAAAAAAATTTCTCCTAACCCGCAACGAGGCCCAGAGCCTAAAAAACTCAGATCTGTAGCTATTTTGATCAAAGAGCAAGCCAAAACAGCCAAAGAACCATGAGCTTGCACCAAAGCATCATGGTTCGATAATGCTGCAAAATAGTTCGAAGCTGGAATAAAAGGCTCACCAGTTTCCTGCCTTAAGTAACCAATTACTTTCTCTACAAAACCTTCAGGAACATTTAATCCCGTTCCAACAGCTGTACCTCCAATGGCAAGCTCATAAAGATGCGTTAAGGAAAAACCTATCCGCTCTAAACAATTCTGTAACTGACAACTATACCCAGAAAACTCTTGCCCCAAAGTCATCGGAACAGCATCCATCAAATGCGTTCTTCCAATTTTAATATCTCTAGAAAATTCCAAAGCCTTGGCATCAAGAACTTTTTGCAAATGTTCCAAAGCGGGAATTAAGGAACCTTTTATACTCTGCACAGCCGCTATATGCATAGCCGTAGGGAAAACATCGTTAGAAGACTGTGATTTATTCACGTGATCATTGGGATGCACAGGATTTTTGCTTCCGACCTTTCCCCCATGACGTTGAATCGCTAAATTAGCGATGACCTCATTTACATTCATATTACTTTGCGTTCCACTTCCTGTTTGCCAAACCTTTAAAGGGAAGTGTTCATCAAATTTTCCGGAAAGAATTTCATCCGCTGCTGCAACAATCATATCTCGTCTTTTGGCATCTAGACACTGTAAATCTCCATTTGCCTTAGCAGCACATTTTTTAATTTTTACTAACGCGTAAATGACTTCTTTAGGCATCAATTCTTTCCCATAAGAGAAAAAATTTTTGGATCTTCCCGTCTGAGATCCATATAATTTATCTTCAGGAACCATTACCGTTCCTAAACTATCATTCTCTTGTCGCATATGCTCCCTTCCCCTATGATTCTTCACTAACGGAATCTTTTTTCCCCCTCATGAAAAAATTGTTTAGCTATGGATTCATAATCCTCTTTTTGATTGGATTTTGGGAATTTTCTGCCCGAAATCACTCTAATTTCGGCTTTATATGCCCACCTCCATCTAAGGTGTTTACGACGGGGATCAACTCCTCCCAGATACTGCTTCACCACTTTTGGTATACAGCCCAGAGCATTTTAGGAGGATTTTTTTTAGCTTTACTACTTGCAATCATCCTCTCCGCAGTCTTGCTTCTATTTCCCTCCACCCAGGGGGTATTACACCCCTTGTGTATTCTTGTGCAATGTCTGCCTATGTTTACTCTAGCTCCTTTAGTTGTTCTTTGGTTTGGTTGGGGAACCAAGGCTGTTATCATTCCAACAGCTTTAAGTATTTTTTTCCCCTTAGCATTAACGATTCATCAAGGAATCAAAAATGTTCCTGAAGAATTTTTAGAGCAATTTTTCCTTCATCAAGCGACAACCTGGCAGACACTTCTCAAACTAAGAGTTCCTTATGGACTCCCCCATATTTTCTCTGGACTAAAGATTGCTATGAGTGCAGCAGGATTCGCCACAATTGCTGGAGAGTGGGTTGCGGCTCAGTCTGGTCTAGGGATTCTGATCTTAGAAAGTCGAAGAAATTATGACATGGCAATGGCTCTAGCAGGTCTATCTGTACTTACCCTGCTCACCCTCAGCTTGTTTTATGGCATTCTTCTTCTTGAGCGCACCGCATTCTTTTTTTTCAGAATGACAAAAAGCTCCCCCAAATCTTTACCAAAAAGGAAGCGATTTGCCTTAATTTTTCCTATTTTGATCATCGGAACCACTGGAGCACTCTGCTTGAAAGAGAAGCCCCAAGAATCTACTTTCCCCTCCACAAAATCCTTTACTCTGCTCCTAGACTGGACCCCTAATCCTAATCACATTCCCCTTTATGTGGGCCAAAAAAAAGGATTTTTCTTAGATGAAGGAATCTCTTTAACCCTAAAAAAAAATACCGATACCAGCTCTTCACTCCCCCATCTCCTTCTTGAAAAAGTGGATTACACGCTCTACCACAGCTTGGGAATTCTAAAAGCCGCTATCAGAGGAGCTCCGATTCAGGTTGTTGGTAGACTCATCGATAGCTCTTTGCAGGGACTCATTTATCGAAAACAAGACGGTATTGAGAACCTCGAGGATCTCAACGGCCGCGTGCTTGGCTTTTGCCTTAATGATTCTAAAAACCTCCTTCATCTATTGGAGGCTTTACGCAAGCATCACGTTGTACCATCAGAAATCAAAAACGTGAGCGCGGATATGATTTCTCCTATGCTCACCCACCAAATTGACTTCTTGTACGGTGCCTTTTACAACATTGAAGGGGTAACTATTTCTTTGAAAGGGAAGCCTACCGGCTGTTTCCTTTCCGATACCTACGGATCACCAACAGGCCCACAACTCCTTATTTGCGGGAAAAGAGGATCTCAAGCTACAACACGCACCAACCTTCTTAGCATGCAAAAAGCTTTATCTCGCAGTTTAAATTTTTGTCGTGAACATCCTCAAGAAGCTTTTGCCATCTATGCGGAAGCTACCAAAGATGCGCCTAAGGTACTATCCTATGAGCAGGCGCAGTGGGAGACGACCATTCCTTTACTTGCAACAACACAAGCACCTTTACCGTTAGCTTTACTACAAGATCTTCTCTCAACACTATCTTCCACTTATCCCGATCTTCAGGCTGCTATAGATTCTTTTGACATCGAAAAGTTTGTTTCTTATGACTCGGAGGATTCAAGGCATACAGCCTGATTCTTTCCAAACAAAAAATTTTTTCATTCTTACAACGAGGTTTCTATAGTCCTTTTCTATTTCTCTAAATCTTAGTTTGAACTACACTCTTCCTGGCAATCCCGAAGTCTTTGAGATTGCATGGTTCCGAAAATCTTTTCTTTCGAGGCTTAATCAACCCCCGTACTAGAGTCTTTTATGGACTGGTCATTCTTTCTATTGTCTCAAAGTTGTATTTTATTTTTAGCGGCAGATTCTATGACTAACGTTGAGGTTTTGAATAGAATCCTTGAGAATTTATCCAGAAAGAGCAAGGCTCTGCTACTGATCCGAGAAAGTTTTTTTGCTCTTCTCGGATCATTCGTTCTTTATCCCGCGCTATCAGGACTCATCTACTCCTTGCAGACGCCGGCTTGTGCAACTACTGTTGTTGGAGGATGTGGTGTGATGTTCGTGGGACTACGAGCTATTCTTCGAAATACTCAACCCTCCCGTTGGGAGAAACTTTCGTCTCTTTCCCGTGCGCCTAAGATAGCCCCTATTGCGCTTCCCTTGATGGTTGGCCCCTCATGGTTATGTGCCTGTGCCCCATTAACAACGCAACACCTCCCCTTTTTTATAATTTGTGCACTGCTATGCCTCTCCTGGCTGATGATGACCGTAACCACCCTTGTTCTCCACCTAACCAGTAAGAAAGGGTCTCAAGCAATCATTGCCTCACAAACCATTTTAGGACTCGCTGTTGTTATCGTAGGAGCCCAGCTCCTTGTATCTGGTCTGCAGCAAACATTCCTATAGAAGCAAGTATCTTTATGCTACACTCCCTGTTTCGTCTTACTTTACTTTTTTATACCCTTTTTAACGCTCTAGGCTCCTTACCGATTTTCATTGCACTGTTAAAAAATTTTTCTTTCCGAAAACAGCAGCGCATCATTCTACGGGAGTCCATCTTTGCTCTGATCTTATTATTTGTATTTATAACGTTTGGTCGAGGATTCTTCCGTTTACTAGAAATCACACTACCAGCCTTTCAGTTAACAGGCGGCCTCCTTCTCGGAGTTCTCGCTATTAATATGATGCAAGCTCTTCCTTCCCAAACGGAAGCTTTAGACAAAGATGAGCCTGTCTTCTTCCCTTTAGCATTTCCTGTAATTACAGGCCCCGCTATGATTACATCTACCTTAGGACATATGGAAGAAGGCACATTCCCTAAAGAAATTGTTTTAGGAGCTATTTTACTCGCCTGGCTCTTCTCCCTAATCACTCTTCTTTTTTCTAGTTCCCTCAACCGATTATTTGGCCAAATGGGGTTACTAGCTTTGGAACGCTTGTTTAGCGTTAGCTTAGCTTTAATGGCTATTAACCTTACGTTAAAAGCTATTTCCATAGCTTTCAATATAGGATATTATGTTATGCCTTAGAGCAATTCTCTATTCCTATAGAGAAGACAAGAACTATCAGAAACCACTCCTTTTGACTCCTTTTATGAAAAGAAACAGTCCTTGCTGGTGTGGCAGTCAAAAAAAATGGAAACACTGCCACTACCCTATGAAACCAGAACATCCTAGCGACAACCTGAGACAGCTTTATGCTTCTCGTTACGATATTATGCTCAAAACTCCAGAGCAGATAGAGAAGATTCGTAAAGCTTGCCAAGTTACCGCTCAAATTCTTGACGCTTTATGCGAAGCCGCTAAAGAGGGCGTGACAACCAACGAACTCGATCAACTATCTCGCGATTTACACAAACGCTACCACGCCATTCCAGCTCCCCTGAACTATGGGCACCCTCCCTTTCCCAAAACTATCTGCACTTCTCTTAATGAAGTCATTTGTCATGGAATCCCAAATGACATTCCTTTAAAACAAGGAGACATTATGAACATTGATGTTTCCTGCATTGTAGATGGATTTTATGGGGACTGCAGCCGAATGGTTATGATTGGGGAAGTTCCTGAAATCAAAAAAAAGGTCTGTGAAGCCTCTTTAGAAGCTCTGAATGCTGCGATCTCTATACTAGAACCTAATCTTCCTCTCTATGAGATCGGCGAAGTCATTGAAAATTGTGCAGCCAAATACGGGTTCTCAGTTGTTGACCAATTCGTAGGACATGGGGTAGGAATACAATTTCACGAAAACCCCTATGTGGCACACCACAGAAACTCTTGTCAAATTCCTTTGGCCCCCGGCATGATCTTCACTATTGAACCCATGATCAACGTAGGGAAGAAAGAAGGTATCATTGATCCTACGAACCACTGGGAAGCGCGAACTTGCGACAATCAACTCAGCGCGCAATGGGAGCACGCCGTCCTGATCACGGATTCTGGTTATGAAGTACTAACTCTTCTAGACAGATAATTTCTTCTTCTAAAGCCTCAATCTGCAACAAAAGATTTTGAATAATAGCGAAACTATCCATTGTAGACAGATCTGAGGCTTTTTCCTCTTCTTCTCGTTTCAACACTAATAGCTGTTCTTGAGCCAAAAAGCATTCCCGTCTAGCCTTTTTAAGAAAAGCATCTTTAACTTTGAACTGCTCTCTTAACTGCAAATACATCCCTTTATAACTAGCCCTTTCATGATCAGCTGAAGAGCCTTGAACTCTTTCTATAGCAAGTTCTTGTTTTAAAGCTTCTATCTCTTCCTCTTTTTGAAGAAGCTTTTGCTCTAAGCCTTCTTTACAACGAGTTGCTTCCAGCAAATCCGCCAAAGCCTTTTCTAAACGCTCTTCAGCAAAGCACTTCTCGCCATGCTCCTTCTCACATATTTTTTCTAAATGCGCCACCCTTTCAGCATCTCGAGACTGCCTTAGATGCTCCACCTCTTCTTGAGAATATCCTTGAAAAACTTTCCAAGGAAAAAGCGAGTTCTCTCCATCCCCAGCAACAACACGGATGTACTCTTGATGCAACGTCATATAGTCTTTCACCCAACTATCCCGCTGATCAATAAGAACCTGCAAATCTTCATTTGCATGCGAATATTTCTTAGAAACCTCTTGAAGCCGCTCACTACAAACAGAAAGCTCCTTTTCCAAAGCCGCTACCCGGCCTTGGTAAAGAAGCTCTCCGTCTTTCCGTTCTTGCACTTCATGATTATAGGATTCTTGAAGTTTATCGAGAAAAGCTGTCATGTTTGTTAAGGATATTGTTTTCTCCTCAATAAGCCCTTCTACAAAGAAAATGCTCAGCAAAAGCACTCCTAGGGAAAGAACGAACGTGACAGTCAGCATCCCTCCCCAAAAAATGGATATAGGGAAATGGTGGTAAAAAGTTAGGCCAAGAAACACTGCCCCTATAACAGCTATTCCATATCCCCAACTACGAAAAAAAGAAACCAAAGCAACAAAGATACCTATAACACCCAAAATGAGTGCGAGAGGCACCGAGGAGATCAGCGATAGACAGCGGATCTCCCCTAACAACAAAACAATGGGTATCGCGAAAAGCCCTACTTCAAGGTTCTGCAGAGGCCTTAGGAAAAAAGACATCCAAGCTTTCCCCTTTCCCCCTACAGTTCCGAATCCCATTAGAATCCTCTTTTTTGTTTAGGGCTGCTCTAAAGAAGCCAACGCTTTAGTTAACAAAAAGCTAACTAATTCTCGATCTCCCTCATAAACCATCTCGACCTGCATCTTTCCATCTGCCGAGGGTTTCCCACAAGTTAATACCACATAGGCATTAATATCATCCCCTTCTAAAAAATCCAATTGCTCGCAGCTCTGAACCTCTGCCACACAGCCCCCTTACCGGAAAACATTTCTCATCCCAAAGCTCTCCGCAATCCCCGCAAAGAGTTTTAAGACACTTAATTACTATTATTTACCTCCCAATTCAGGCAATTCCTGCCAACCCTTACTTTGGACAAAAACTCCCATTACGGACAGTAGTTCTAACTTTTTCAGTCGAACAAAAAAGGAAAGCCTCTATCCCCCTCTCAAGGCTATTAGCACTTAAAAGAAAGAGGGTTAAATAAGAGGCATACTTTTAAAACAAATTATTATTTTTATTAAAGAGAGAAATTGCTGGTAAAATAAAAAATAAAAAAACCAAAAAAATTTTTTAGAATATGTCACTACCAATCTCTCCGGCAGAAGATACAAAATATGTCTCCTCTTTACCCCCTTTAGAGCCTCTGAGAACTCCTCCGATGGCAGAACTTTTATTCAGCATTTACTCTCTTCTTTTAGAAGCTGTAGAAATACGTCAACAAACAGTTCTCACACAATCTCAACAACTCAACGACAATACTAATATCCAACAAGAATTAAACCAAGAAACTAATCGTATCAAATACGCTGTTGTTGGTGCTGGAGCTAAAGAAGATGAAATCACACGAGTACAAAACCAGAACCAAAACTATTCTGCACAACGCTCTAACATTCAAGACCAATTAGTAACAGCTAGACAAAACGGACAAATTATCCTCTCCCACGCCTCTACGAACATCAATATCATGCAACAAATCGCCCAACAGAACTCCTCTTTCATCAAAACGTTGAACTCCGTAGGAAGCACTGTTAACCAATTAAACAAACCCCTGTCTTAACCCCGTAGACTAATTTTGAGGCAGAACCATGTGGAATATTCTCAAAGAACCAGTGAAAGCTGTCGTAGAATTACCAGAAACCCCACCTGTTACAGGCACGACAAACTCCGCAACCGCAGATGAAATCATAGCTCGATTTTCTAAAGATTCTAACCCTCTCATTGTTACCGTATACTACATTTATCAATCTGTTCTTGTAGCACAAAACAACTTGGCTTTGGTTGCAGAACAGCTACAAGCAAATGCTGCGGCACAAACTTTCTTGAATAACGAGGAAGCTCTATACCAATACGTTACTATTCCTAAAAACCAAGTGAACTCTCAAAACTCCGCCTATTTGCAAAACGTACAATCTGTTAACCAAGCTGTAGGAGCTTCTAGACAGGCAATCCAAAACCAAATATCTGGACTAGGAAACGCCTCTCAAGTCATTTCCAGTAACTTAAACACAAACAACAACATCATCCAACAGTCTCTACAAGTTGGTCAGGCGCTCATTCAAACGTTTTCACAAATCGTAAGTTTGATCGCAAACATTTAAAAGAGGGAATCCCAATGAGTAGTGCAATCATACCCACTCTTCCAGAGAAAAACATTGTCATACCAGACTCTACATTAATGGAGCCTGCATCCATCGAAATCAATAAACAATCTGCTATGTATTTTTGCATTGCAGTCATGCTTCAGCTTTCTATATCCACCACAGACTACAGTCATGCAATCATGGCAGTTTTGCAAGAAAACACTCTGGAACAACAACGTAAAACGAAAGAGCTTATTAACCTTCCCTTGTTATACGTTCCTTCCTTGATAAAAAAACAAGGCTCTGACAACGAATACACTAATAACACTACAATCCAAGCGTTCCAAACGTCTAATCAACAAATCACAGCAAACAGGGAACTTATCCAACAAGAGTTATCAGCAGCTCAACAGCGTGCTCAAGCAAACCAAAAATCCGTGAACGCGACTTCCTCTGAATCTATGCAAATTCTTCAAGCGGTTTCTGCTCTGCTCTCCTCTCTTGTTGATTTAACGATAAAAGCAAATCTAACAACTTCTCCCTCTGATTAAAAATTAGGCGCAAGGAGGCCCTTTGCGCCTAAAAAAAACAAATTGTCGAGACAAAGGAATATTGACAGCCAAAAACTTAGCCTAGATAATAGGGCCTATTATAAACACTTTTGTAAAAAGGCCTCTCCTTCATGAGAGTTATCTTTCCTGACAAATATACAAAAACACCCTTTTTAGGCAGGGCTCTTAAACGGCTCCCTCTTTTAGTGCTGGCGACTTCTTGCTCCGCGCCCTTTATAGCATTTTTCCTACAATATTTTTTTCAAATGCAAGGGCCTATAGAGTGGTTAGCTCTCTCTGTAAAAGGAATCAGTCAACATCATTTTTGGCAATGGGTTACCTATCCCCTTGTTACAGCCGATACGCTAAACCTTAACGATTCCCAAAGCCTGGAAATCACGCAACGCCTACTCATGCGCAATACTCTAGATTTTATTCTCTTTTATAAAGCTACGGATGCGATTATACGAAAAATGGGAATGAGCCGCTTTGTCTTTCTACTTACCACTCAAGTAGGCGTGGTTGGGATGAGTATCTGGGCCTTCCTATGGTTAATTGGCAGCTCCCAAGCTTTCTTCGGCCCAGAGAGTTTGATCTGCGCCCTTCTCATTGTTCGCGTTTTTCTTGATCCAGAAAAGAGACTTACGCTCCCCTTTTTCCCTATTTCTTTGTCTAGAAAATGGAGTTTAGTTTTACTTCTGCATTTCTATTTTCTTATTCTTATCCTTTCTGGAGCTTATGCGGCCCTACTCGGTTCGGTGCTGTCTATGGCTCTGGCAGTCTTCTTTTGCTACCAAGAAAACCTTCCGAATCCTTATCGAGGTCTTTATCGATAGCAGGCTTCTTAGAGGCTTCTTGATCAGAAAAAAAGGAGTACAAAGCGGCTCTAGCCTCCCCAATTCCATTCAAAACGCCTTCCTCAAATCTAAACTGAGGATCTCCCTCTAGTTCATCATAATCCATCGGTTGCAAAAGATCTTCTTTTGTTAATCCGGGAATTCGACTTGTTCCCAAAGACATCAACCGTTGTTCCTGATCTGCATATAGGTGATTAAGCAGTTCAAAAATTTTATTTTTCATTTTTTGCCTTTCTTTTTTCTAAAAAAAAGTTTTTCATCAACCGCTCAGATTCTTGATGGCATACACCGGCACAACACTCTACTTGATGGAAAGGATGCTTTTCTAAAAAAACATTTACCCAGCTTCCACCAGCTCCCAAACGTAGATCTGGTGCCCCCCAGACAATTCTAGCAATCCGCGCCAACTGAATCGCCCCAGCACACATAAGACAGGGCTCTAACGTGCAATACAAGGTGGTATCTTTCAGTCTCCAATTTTGTAAATATTCTGCCGCAGCACTAATACAAATCATTTCTGCATGTGCCGTTGGATCTTGTAATTGTTCTACACTATTGTGCCCTCTAGCGATAATCACACCCTCATGAACAATGACACAGCCGACAGGAACTTCATCTCGTTCATATGCCTTTCTAGCCTCGTCTAGAGCATGTTTCATGAAAAATAAATCTTTTTCTATACACATAAAATGAACTACAACCAACTAAAAAACTTTTTAAGAATTCATGAGCATTTTCTTCATCAAAAAGCGTTCATAAGATACTACAAACAACCTAATCACAGTTCTACTTTTCACTTCTCTAAGAAAAAAAACTTCTTACTCTAGCAAAAGATGTACATTAACAAACATCTTAGGTATAATCGGCCATTACGGCATTTTTGTATTTAAGGAGACATCGAATGTCTTTGGATAAGGGCACTAAAGAAGAAATTACTAAAAAATTTCAACTTCATGAAAAAGACACAGGTTCAGCAGATGTGCAAATTGCCATCCTGACTGAACACATCACGGAACTCAAGGAGCACCTTAAAAGATCTCCTAAAGATCAAAATTCTCGCTTAGCTTTGCTAAAGTTAGTAGGGCAGAGAAGAAAGCTCTTAGAGTACTTAAATTCTACTGATACTGAAAGATATAAAAATCTAATTGCTCGCCTTAATTTGAGAAAATAATATCCGATTTTGTTTTTAGGACAACTCCATGGCTTTTGAGACTTTTTCTGTTACATTAGACAAAGATAAAACATTAATTTTTGAAACAGGGAAAATAGCTCGCCAGGCCGATGGAGCTGTTCTCGTCAAAATGAACGAAACTTGGGTTTTTTCGTCAGCGTGCGCAGCCTCTTTATCTGAGGCTGTAGATTTTCTCCCTTTCAGAGTAGATTATCAGGAGAAATTTTCTTCTGCAGGGAAAACCTCAGGAGGATTCTTGAAACGTGAAGGACGACCTTCCGAGAAAGAAATTCTTGTTTCTCGACTGATAGATCGCTCTTTGCGCCCATCTTTCCCCAATAGACTCATGCAGGATATTCAAATTCTGTCTTATGTATGGTCTTATGATGGCAAAACTTTACCAGATCCCTTGGCTATCTGTGGAGCTTCTGCAGCCTTAGCCATTTCAGAGGTCCCTCAAAATTGCATTGTTGCAGGAGTACGTGTAGGTCTTGTCGGAGGAAAATGGGTAATTAACCCAACTAAAGATGAGCTAGATGCTTCAAAACTTGATCTCGTTATGGCAGGAACTGCTTCTGCAGTACTAATGATCGAGGGACATTGTGACTTTTTGACGGAAGAGCAAGTTTTAGAAGCTATCAGTTTCGGGCAAGTATATATAGCCAAGATCTGCAATGCTATTGAAGCTTGGCAAAAAGCTATTGGTAAAGAGAAGCAATTTTCGGCTGTTCTTGATTTGCCGGAAGATGTGCAAAATGTAGTTTCGGATTTCATTAAAGAGAAATTCGCAAAAGCCCTTTCACTTAGAGATAAAGAAGCTTTAGAACAGGCTTCGAAAGAATTAGAAGAAGCCGTTGTTACAAACTTGGTTCAAGAAGAGGGTGATTTTTCTCTATTGAACGTGAAAGCCGCTTTTAAAAATGCAAAATCCAATCAAATGCGAGCTCTGATTAAGGATCTCGGCATTCGCGTAGACGGACGAAATACAACAGAAATTCGCCCAATTTCCATAGAGCCTTCTTTTCTTCCACGAACCCACGGGAGCTGTTTGTTTACTCGCGGAGAGACACAAAGCATGGCCGTGTGTACGCTTGGCGGAGAAAACATGGCGCAACGGTTTGAAGATTTAAATGGAGATGGTGCGGCTCGATTTTATCTACAATATTTCTTCCCACCCTTCTCTGTAGGAGAAGTGGGTAGAATCGGTTCCCCAGGAAGACGAGAAATCGGTCACGGAAAACTCGCTGAAAAAGCTTTGAGCCACGTCCTTCCTGAAACATCTCGCTTCCCCTATACAATTCGGGTGGAGTCGAATATTACGGAATCCAATGGCTCTTCTTCTATGGCTTCTGTGTGCGGAGGATGTCTTGCTCTTATGGATGCAGGAGTACCAATTAAGGCTCCTGTAGCAGGTATTGCCATGGGGTTAATCTTGGATCAAGATCAAGCTATTATTCTGTCTGATATCTCAGGAATAGAAGATCATCTAGGAGACATGGACTTTAAAGTCGCTGGAACTGTAGATGGTATCACAGCTTTTCAAATGGATATCAAAGTAGAAGGGATTACGCATCAGGTCATGGAGCAAGCGCTGGCCCAAGCTAAGCAGGGACGCTCCCATATTCTGAATCTTATGATGCAGGTAATGTCTTCCCCTAAAGGGGCTATTTCCAAATACGCTCCTCGTATTGAAACCATGCAGATCAATACTTCCAAAATTGCGACAGTCATAGGCCCCGGAGGAAAACAGATCCGTCAGATTATCGAGCGATCTGGAGCCCAGGTTGACATCAACGATAATGGGATCATTAGCATAGCTGCAAGCACCCAAGAATCCATCAACAAAGCCAAAGAGCTTATTGAAGGATTAACTGGAGAAGTTGAGGTTGGCAAGATTTATAATGGCCGTGTAACCTCCGTCACGACCTTTGGAGCATTCGTAGAGGTCCTTCCAGGTAAAGAGGGGCTTTGTCATATTTCTGAGTTGTCTAAACAAAAAGTAGAGAATACGGCAGATGTTGTTAAAGAAGGAGACATGCTTGCCGTTAAACTGCTTAGCATTAATGAAAAAGGACAGCTTAAGCTCAGCCATAAGGCAACATTGGAAGGGTAAGCGCTTCTTGTTTAAAGAGCAGTTGCTTATCCCCCCTTTTCTTTAAGACTTTGTGTAGTCCGTTACATTTCTATTCGAAGCAAAAAAAAAAGAGAGAGTCTTTAGGACTCTCTCTTTTATTTTAACGACTACTCTTTGAAATTATGTAGTGGTATTGAACTTCAACCCGGTCCCATCCTGCACATTTTCTTGAGGAGGAGGCGGAGGAAGATCTTCAGACACTTTTTTATACAGCATCCCTTCTTCCTTCATACGCGCGCGCTTCTTCTCAGAATCCCAAGAATGGTCCATAATTTCTTTAACATCTTTTGAGTCTAATGTTTCAAATTCCATTAACATCTGAGTCATAAGCTCCAACTCTTCCTTATGACTATTAATGATATCTAGAGCTCTTTGATACGCAGCATCTAACAGCGTTTTGAGTTCATTATCAATAGCTTTAGCCGTCTCTTCCGAATAATTTTTTTCATGATAAGTTCCATATCCAGTAGGCGCTGTATCAGAACGTTCATCGTAAGCCACAGTTCCTAAATGATCGCTCATTCCCCACTCACAAATCATACTGCGTACAATCTTTGTTGCTTGAGCAATATCCTGTTGCGCTCCACTAGAAACATCTCCCAGAAAAATTTGCTCAGCAGCCCGACCTCCCATAAGCACCGCCAGCTGATCGTAAAGTTCTTTTTTCCAATAACTTAATTTATTTTTTTCTGGAAGAAAATGCGTGGCTCCTAAGGACAGGCCTCTAGGAATGATTGTGACTTTATCCACTGGATCTGAATGCTCAACGCAAAGCCCTACAATAGCATGTCCGGACTCATGATAGGCTGTTGTCTTTTTCTCTTGAGCATCCATCTCCAAACTACGCCGTTCTTTACCATAAAGAACCTTATCTCTCGCCTCGGCAACCTCAATAGCAGTAACCGCAGTGCGATCTTTTCTGGCGGCCAATAATGCTGCTTCATTCAGAAGATTTTCTAAATCAGCGCCCGACGCTCCAGGCGTACTACGCGCAACAGCCATGAGATCTACCGTGGGATCTAGTTTAATACGTTTGGCATGAACCGACAGAATCTCAAAACGGCCTTTAATATCAGGAAGATTCACAACAACACGGCGATCGAATCTTCCCGGACGCAACAAAGCCTTGTCTAACACATCTGGACGGTTGGTTGCGGCCATTAGGATAACTCCCTCGTTTGTCCCAAATCCATCCATTTCCACCAATAACTGGTTTAAAGTCTGCTCCCGTTCATCATGTCCCCCTCCAATACCAGCTCCACGATGACGTCCAACAGCATCAATTTCATCGATAAAGATGATGCAGGGAGCATTTCGCTTAGCCTGCTCAAACATATCGCGAATTCTACTCGCCCCTACTCCAACAAACATTTCAACGAAATCGGACCCTGCTATAGAGAAGAACGGACGATCTGCTTCACCAGCAACAGCTTTAGCAATCAAAGTCTTTCCTGTTCCTGGAGCCCCTATAAGAAGAATCCCTTTAGGGATGCGCCCTCCTAAGCTTGTAAATTTAGTAGGATTTTTTAAGAAATCCACAATCTCAACAAGCTCTTCCTTTGCCTCTTCTATCCCCGCTACATCAGCAAAAGTTACTTTATTCTGCCCTTTTGTTAACAATCGTGCAGGAGACTTCCCAAAGGACATGGCTGAACCATTCATTCCCTTTACCTGACGAGAAAAGATAAAGTAGATGAATAGCAACACCAAGATAATCGGCATAAAAGTAAATAGATACCCGGAGTAGTGCGGGGTAGGCTCTTCACTTCTAAATGTTTTTTCTAAAACCAAATTTCTAGGCTGATCCGGAGCTCTGAATGACAAAGATTTATTAGCAGGGAATGCAACCCATTCTTGCTTAGCCCCTTCAAACCATCTACCAAAAACTTCGGGATCTTGCTTTTCTAAAGCTCGCGAAGACAGCTCTTGATTATTGAAATACCAAACAGCTTGGGTCAATTCGCTACGCAACTTATCAAGCTGGGCTTGAATTTCCTCTCTTTCTCCCAAAAGCTTGACTAATCTATTGAAATCCTCTCGGTATAGCCGTACGGAACGCAATTGATTAAAAAGAGCTCCCTCTTCTGGAGAAACCAACGACACAGAAATTCTATGTAAAGTCTCAAGGACCGTTTTATACAAAGCAATCGCCCGATCCCCATCTATAATCTGTGTTAAAGAATTTTCTACCTGCTGATGTAAATCTTTAATTTCTTTTTTTAAGGATTCAGAGCCAATGCCTAAAGCGGGCGAAAGATATTTTCCAACCAATGCATATAAGTCAGACCCAAAAACTTTAAGACTTTCCGTAGATCTAGGTAAAGAGCGCACACGATCTTCCAAGGCGGAAAGATTTACAATTTGAGGGTCTACAGGCCCGTAGACAACTAAAGGCTCTAAAACTGAAATCCCAACATCTGCTCGAGGAGAAATTGTATATCCTGATTCAGGAATAGGCATTCCAGAAATGGCAGAGAACCAAGTAATCGCATGACGAACTTCTTTGGCTAAAACTGACAAAGACTTATTGGCTTCTTCCAACTCAAAATCTGTCTGATGCTTACGGTCAATAAGATCAAGATATTGATACCGCATCTGGCCTTCTGCCGGAACCGCCTCTCGGAAACGCCCACTAAATGACACTAAATTATCATTTAAAGCTGTCTTGCGGCTCTCTTCTGGAATAAGCAACTTGAGGTTTACAAGATGTTCGAGTTGATGGCTGAAGCCCACCGAAGCTTTTTTAGCAGAGAAAAAGTTTTGGACTGTGACTACGCCAAAAATCACTCCGAATAAAAGAAAGAAAAAAGCAGTAGGAAAACTTTTTTTGGATTCTGGATTTATTTTTTTATCTTTAGCCATAAAACTCACTACAATGCTAATCAAACAGGCAGATAATTATTCAATATATCAAAATATTTTATTATTTTGTTTATAAACCTCTACTTGTAGAGATAAAAAACAAGAAGTGTTTTTCTTTCAGCAATCTGTTGAACCATACTATGAAAGCTCTGAAAACACTATC